>CACRXA010000012.1_pt1 | contig 262603 bp, 219 predicted proteins | sample 5377051 | NCBI WGS metagenome assembly CACRXA01 (sample SAMEA6061847, study PRJEB28556) | metagenome | reverse complement strand
CCCATCTCGTGCATCACATACAGAATGCGCCGCTGCACCGGCTTCAGCCCGTCCCGCACGTCCGGCAGCGCCCGCGCCACAATCACACTCATCGCGTAGGAAAGATAGGCCTGCTGGACCTCCTCCTGGATCTCCACGGTCTGGATGCGCTCTACGGCCATCTCGCCTCCTTGCGCAAGCGGGGAAAGGATTCGCACGGATGTAGTTTAACTCGAGGCGGCAGAGGGGTGTGAAGCGAGGATCCCACGAGGGGGTCCCGACGGCGGGATGATCTCTCCGGTTTCACCGGGATCGAGAGAGCAGGGCCAGCGCGAGTTCCCGCAACGCTTCCCCGTAGGGGTTTCGAAGCCCGGCCCGCTCCAGGGCCTCCAGAGCCTGTCGGGTGAACGCCGCGGCCGTGGCCTCCGCCTCGGCCCGAGCCCCACACGCCTCCAGATCCCGGAGCAGGACCTCCAGGGGGGTGTCCGGCGCGTGATAGCGTTCGGCGAACCCCGGAGCCCGCTCCATCGCGTAGATCACCGGAAGGGTCTTCTTGCGCGCCCGCAGGTCATCGGCCACGGGCTTTCCGGTGACCGCCGGATCCCCCCAGATCCCCAGGAGGTCATCCTGGACCTGAAAGGCCATCCCCAGCGCCTCCCCGAAAGCCTCCAGCTCCTGGTGGGGGAACCCCGCCAGGCGGGCGCCGATCCCCAGGGAGGCCGCCAGCAGGGCGGCGGTCTTACCCCGGATCATCTCCAGGTAATCCGCCACCGTCACCCGATCCGCCGTCTCGAAGGCCAGGTCCAGGTGCTGCCCTTTGGTCAACATCAGACAGGCCGCGTCGAAGCGCTCCGCCACCTCCAGGATCCGCTCCGCCGGGACCCCCCGCTGGCGGAGGCGCCAGAGGGCGCGATGGGCGATGACGAACAATGCGTCCCCCGCGTTGATGGCCTGGGCCACTCCCCACAGGGCCCACACCGTAGGACGGCCCCGGCGGGTCTCGCTGCGATCCTGGATGTCGTCATGGATTAAGGAGAAATTGTGGAGGAGCTCGATGGCCGCGGCGGCGGGCAGGGCCTGGGCGGGATCCCCCCCGCCGGCGGCGCAAGCCAGCAGGCAGAGCATGGGGCGGATCCGTTTGCCGGCATCGACCCGGGCCGGCCGGAGCTGCGCATCGGCCCATCCCAGGTGATACATCAGCATCCCGTAGAAGAGTTGCTCCCCGGGATGGGTCGGCTCCCCCACCGCCTGGCGCATCTCCGCCTCCAGGGGCGGCAACCATTCCGCGAAAAACGATTCCCAGGTGCTCCTCACCGGACATCCCTCCCCGGTCTAATCGGCGAAGCCGCCTCCCCCGCGCGGCCGGCTCAGCGCTCCTCGATCAGGGGGACGCGACGCAGGGCGTCGAGGTTCCGCGCCCCGACGCAGAACATGGCGATGCGCAGCTGGCGAGTGATGATCTCGATGGTCTCCAGCACCGCCTCCGCGGAGACCACCGCCGCGCGCAGGAAAGGCCCGGCCATCCCGACCAGGGAAGCTCCCAGGGCCAGCGCCTTGGCCGCCTCCACGCCGTCCCGGATCCCTCCGCTGGCGATGAGGGGGAGATCCGGCGCCCCCCGGCGGGCCATCCGGATGGCCTCGACGGTGGGGATCCCCCACTCCCGGAAGGCGGCGGCCACCTGCCGGTGCACCTCGTCCGGCGCCCGATGCATCTCCACCTGGCTCCAGGAGGTGCCCCCGGCCCCGGCGACGTCGAGGGCCGCCACCCCGGCGTTGGCGAGGAGGCGGGCGACTTCTTCGGAGATCCCCCATCCGACTTCCTTCACCACCACCGGAACCGGGAGGGCGCGGCACACGGCCTCGATCTTGCGCAGGAGATCCGAGAAGTTCGTATCCCCTTCCGGCTGAAGGGCCTCCTGCAAGGGGTTGAGGTGGAGGATCAACGCGTCCGCCTCCACCAGCTCCACCGCCCGCCGGCAGTGATCCACCGTGTAGCCATAGTTCAGCTGCACCGCCCCCAGGTTCGCAAACAACAGGATGTCCGGGGCATAGCGACGGACCTGGAAGGTGGGCAGGAGCTCCGGGTGTTCCAGGACGGCGCGCATGGAGCCCAGGCCCATGGCGATGCCCCGGGCCTGCGCGGCCTCCGCCAGGTTCCGGTTGATGCGGGCCGCCTCCTCCGTGCCGCCGGTCATCGAGGAGATCAGCAACGGAGCCTTCAGGGGCTTGCCGAAGAACGTGGTGGAGAGATCCACCTCCCGAAGATCCAGCTCGGGAAGGGCCCGATGGATGAACCGCAAGCGCTCGAATCCGGTGGTGAGCCGCCCGAAGCTGACATCTTCCTCCAGATTGATCCGGATGTGATCCGCTTTCCGCTGCGAGATCATTGAAGGACGCGCTCTCCTCCCCTGGGTCTACAGGCGAACGGCTCGCTCCTGCCGCCCGGTCCTGAGGCGTAACATGCACCATCCTGCGGTGTTTGCATTCAATGCGGAATCATCTTACTTTGGCGCGGAGGGGCATGTCAAGGATGGGATCCGGGGATGCGCCCGGAGGTCTGAAGGGTGTGTCCCAATTTTGTCGGGCCTGGCCGCTTTGTAGGACAACTGCGAGCAGTTGTCCTACGATTTTGGGACGCACCCGGTCTGAAGGCCGCCTTGACGTCCCTCCGACGCCGGGTAGAATCCTAAACAAACGCGAACGGGAGGTTTCTATGAGCACGGTGTTCGAACAGGTGCGGGACGTCATCGTCGAAGTGCTCGGGGTGCCGCCGGAGAAGGTAACCCCGGAAGCTCGCTTCCGGGAGGATCTGGAAGCCGATTCCCTCGATCTGGTGGAGCTCATCATGGCCCTGGAGGAGCGTTTCGGAGGTGAGATCTCCGACGAGGACGCGCAGAAGATCACCACGGTAGGGGAGGCGGTGGCCTACATCGAGAAGCACATGGTGAAGTAGATCCGCCCTCCCCGACCCCCGACCGGCGGCGTCCGGAACCCCGGAGCACCGGTTGCATCTTCGCTTGCCCTTCTCCCGGAACCCCCGAAGGGGCTGGGTGGAGCGCGCAGGCCCCGCCCGGCCCCTTCCCATCCCTCGATCGCGCGCAGGGCGTAGATTGGAACGAACCTCCCACGGCCTCTATAATGGGCGGTGCGGCGCTTCCCGGGAACCAAAGCCCACCGCCGTTCGTCTTTCCAACAGGAGGCACAGCGGCATCGGGCTCTGTGCCGCCATCCAGCGCCCCTTCCGGGGTAAGGAGGTCTTCCCATGCGTTCACGCGCCATATGGATCGGAGGGCTCCTGTTGACCCTCTCCGCCCTCGCCGTGATCCTCTCCCCGGCCCTGCGGGCGGCCGCCCACGAGTTTCTCCAGGGATTCCGCCTCCGACGCCTGATGGTCGTCCCCTATGCCTTTTCTCTCAGCGAGAACGCGATCCCGACGCTCCATCGCGCCCTGGAGGGGGATGTCTCCTTCGAGCCGCCGGAGCCCCGTTCGGTCCAGAGCCTCTCCGAAGCCGAGGGGATCCTGGGCTTCGCCGTCCGTCGCCCGGCCGGGGTGGAGACCTTCGCCTCGATGGGCGTGATCCCCGAGACCACGGTTCGATGGACGGTGGATGTGGGGCACCTGCGGGAGGCCCTGCGGGCCGCCGGCGCCGAGGATGTGGAGGTCCCGGAGGCCCTGCAAGGGACGGTGGTGACGGTCACCGTGGGGCCGGCCTTCATCGGGACGTTCGAGTTCCAGGGCGCTCCCTACGGGTGGCTCCATGCGGCCCCGCCGGTTTACACCATGCAACCGGAGGGGGATGTGCGCCCGCTGGCGGAAGCGGCCCTCCGGCTCATCGGCATGCCGGCGGCGGAGGCCCGGCGCCTGGCCCACACCGTGGACTGGGGGACTACCCTGCTGCTGCCGATCCCCATGGCCCCGGGGATGACCCTTGAGGTGGAGCCGCGCGCGCTGGGCGATCGGGAGGCCACCCTCTTCACCTTCCCCGAAGCCATGCAAGCGCCGAACGGGGAGATGGTTCCGGTCCGGTTCCTGCTCTGGAGCGATGATCATGGGATCTACCTGATCGGCGGTCCCGATGCGGATCCGGAGCAGCTGATCCGGTGGGCCCGCTCCCTCCGGTGAACCGGGAGGGCTGCTGGGGATGGCGGGCACCTGGGCCATCGAAGCGGAGGGTTTGCGGAAGGAGTTCTCCGGGCGAGTGGCCGTGGCGGATCTCACCCTCCGGGTGGCGGAGGGGGAGATCTTCGGTTTCCTGGGCCCCAACGGGGCCGGGAAGACGACCTCGGTGAAGATGCTCCTGGGTCTGATCCGCCCCACGGCCGGGCGCGGATGGGTGCGGGGCCGCCCCCTGGGGGATCGAAACGCCCGGCGGGAGATCGGCTTCCTGCCCGAAGGCTTCGCCTTCCCGGACTGGCTCACCGCAGAGGAAGTTCTCTGGTTCCACGGCCGTCTTTCCGGGGTGGATCCTGCGCGCTTGCGGCGGCGGATCCCGCAGCTGCTCGAACAGGTGGGGCTGGCCGCCGATGCCCGACGCCCCATCCGCACCTTCTCCAAGGGGATGCGGCAGCGCCTGGGACTGGCCCAGGCCTTCATCCACGAGCCCCGGCTGGTCTTCCTGGACGAGCCCACCTCCGGCCTGGATCCGGCGGGACGGATCCTGGTGCGGGATTTCCTGCTCACGCAGAAGGCGCAGGGGGTCACCCTCTTCCTGAACTCCCATCTCCTGAGCGAGGTCGAGCGGATCTGCGATCGCGTCGCCTTCATCAAGGGCGGCGTCGTGGTGGAAACCCTGGACCTGCGGGAGGCGGCGGCCGCCGTCGTGACCCTTCAGATCCGCCCGAGCCCTCCGGAGCTGAAGGCCGCGCTGCAGGAGTGGGGGGAGCTCCTCGCCTTCACCGATGCGCGGATCACCTTACGGCTGGCGCCGGGGCGGCGCCCGGCGGACCTCGCCCGCTGGCTCATCGGTCAGGGCCTGGACCTGGAAGCCCTGATCCCCCAATCCCTCTCCCTGGAGGATGTGTTCCTTCGGGTGGTCGGGATGGAGACCGGCTGAGCAGCAGGTCCTGCTTCGTGCGGGGGTTTTCGGTTTTTCGCATGTAGGGCAACTGCTCGCAGTTGCCCTACTCCGGCCCGCCGGCTTCTCGGATACAATAGCGTCTTGAGATCCCCACCGCTTGCGAGGAGGGCCCAATGGAGATCACCGTCACCGTCAACGGGGAGCGGCGGACCTTCTCCATCGCCCCATCCACGCGGCTGCTGGACATGCTCCGGCGCGCCGGATATTACGGCGTCAAGCATGGGTGCGACGACGGCTCCTGTGGGATGTGCACCGTCCTCCTCGATGGAACCCCTATCCTCGCCTGCGTCACCCTGGCGGCGAAGGTCGACGGCCGCTCCATCCTCACCGTGGAGGGAGTGGGACGGACGCCGGAGCTGGGCTGGCGACGGACAGAGGGCCTGCATCCGATCCAGGAGGCCTTCGTGGAGACCGGCGCCATCCAGTGCGGCTTCTGCACCCCCGCCCTCGTGCTGGCCGCCAAAGCCCTCCTGGACCGCAACCCCAACCCCACCGAGGCGGAGGTCCGGGAGGCCTTCAGCGGCATCCTCTGCCGGTGCACCGGCTACCTGAAGCCGGTGCAGGCGGTGCTGCGGGCCGCCGCCCGCATGCGTGGGGAGCCGGTTCCCCCGATCGAAGAAGAGGCGCGGCGGATGATCATCCCCCCGGAAGGGCCGATCCCCCTCACCGAAGCGCTCCCCGCGGAGGAGATCTCCCCACCGGCGCCGGAGGGCGGGCCCGGCCTCCGGACCCGGACGATCATCCTGCCGACCATCGTGCTCCCCCAGCCGGTCCCGGAGACCCGGGTGGTGGGCAAGCCGGAGAAGAAGGTGGACGCCCTGCGGCTGGTCCAGGGCAAGCCGGCTTTCACCGATGACTTCGAGCTGCGCGGCATGCTTTACGCCAAAGTGCTCAAAAGCCCGGTCCCTCACGCCCGGATCAAACGCATCGATGTCAGCAAAGCCCGCGCGCTCCCGGGGGTGGTTGCCGTGCTCACGTATCAGGATCTGCCGCGGGTGATCTATTCGACGGCCGGGCAATCGGACCCCATCCCCGGGCCGCTGGACACCTTCTCTCTGGATTCCAAGGTGCGCTTCGTGGGGGACCGCGTGGCCTTCGTGGCCGCGGAGACCCCCGAGATCGCCGAGAAGGCCCTGGAGCTCATCGAGGTCGAGTATGAGGAGCTCCCGGCCATCCTGGATCCCCGGGACGCCATGAAACCGGGGGCGCCGATCATCCACGATGAGCCGGAGTATGTGCCCTTCGACGGCTCGGATCCCTCCCGCAACCTGGCCGCCCAGATCCATATCGAGATCGGAGAGGTGGACAAGGGGTTCGAGGAGGCCGATTACATCTTCGAAGGGGAATACATCGTCCCCAAGGTCCAGCAATCCAGCCTGGAGACCCACGTGGTGATCACCTACTGGGATGAGGACGACCGCCTGGTGATCCGCACTTCCACCCAGGTTCCCTTCCACGTGCGGCGGATCCTGGCGCCGGTGCTCGGCCTCCCCCCGAAGCGGATCCGGGTGATCAAGCCGCGGATCGGCGGCGGCTTCGGAGGCAAACAGGAGGTGCTGATCGAGGACATCGCCGCCCACCTCACCATCGCCACGGGGCGGCCGGTGCGGCTGGAGTGGACCCGGGAGGAGGAGTTCACCGCCGCTCGCTCCCGGCACCCGATGCGCATCCGGCTGCGCACCGGCGTGAAGCGGGATGGGACCATCGTGGCCAATGAGATGGTTGTGCTTTCGGACACCGGAGCTTACGGCAGCCATGCCCTGACGGTGGCGGGCAACACCGGGCACAAGGCCATGGCCCTGTATCCGGCCTGGGATGAGAAGGGCGAGCCCCGCATCCGCTTCCACGCCGATGTGGTCTACACCAACACCCCGCCCTCCGGTGCCTTCCGCGGCTACGGCGTCCCCCAGGGCTTCTTCGCCGTCGAGGTCCACATGGAGCGCATCGCCCGGGCCCTGGGGCTGGATCCCCTGGAGTTCCGCCTGAAGAACGCCCTGAAGGCCGGGCAGGAGCATCCCTTCAGCCGGGCCTGGAGCGAGGGCCGGGAGCCGCGCCCGGAGATCGTCCATACCTGCGGGCTGCCGGAGTGCGTGCGCTACGGGGCAGCCTACGTGGGCTGGCATGAGAAGTTCGGGAACCCGGAGTGGCATCGGGTGCCGGGCCGGCCCCACCTGCGCCGGGGGATCGGGGTGGCATGCGTGATGCAGGGAACGGCCATCCCCTACCTGGACATGGGGGCGGCCAGCCTGAAGATGAACGACGACGGCTCCTTCAACCTGCTGATCGGGGCCACGGACCTGGGCACGGGCTCCGACACGGTGATCGCCCAGATGGTCGCCGAGGTGCTGGGGTGCGCGGTGGAGGACATCATCGTCTACTCCTCGGACACCGATTTCACCCCCTTCGACAAGGGCGCGTATGCGTCCTCCACCACGTATATCTCGGGGGCGGCGGCGGTGCGGGCCGCCGAGCAGGTGGCGGAGCAGATCAAAGAAGTCGCAGCGGCGCTGCTCAGCGAGCGCGGCGCCCCGGTCTCCCCCGCCGAGATCCGCCTGGCCGATCGCCGGGCCTGGGCGCCCGACGGCCGCAGCGTGACCCTGGAGGAAGTGGCCCTCTCCTCCCTGCACCATCGGGACCAGCGCCAGATCATGGCGGTGGCCTCGTATGTCTCCCCGGTCTCCCCGCCGCCCTTCGCCGCCCAGTTCGCGGAGGTGACGGTGGACATCGAGACCGGCGAGGTGCGGGTGGATCGCCTGGTGATGGCCGTGGACGCCGGGCGCATCGTCAACCCGCTGACGGCCTCCGGCCAGGTGGAGGGCGGGATGATCCAGGCCCTGGGCTATGCGGTCTCGGAGGAGATGGTCTTCGACGAGCGAGGCCGCGTGGTCAACCCGCGCTTCGGGCCTTATAAGATCTTCCAGGCCCACGAGATCCCTGAGCTGGGGGTGATCTTCATCGAGACGGTCGAGCCCACCCATCCCTTCGGCATCAAGGCCGTGGCCGAGATCCCCATGGACGGCGTGGCCCCGGCGGTCGTCAACGCCATCTACGACGCGGTGGGGGTGTGGATCACCCAGATCCCCGCCACCCCGGAGCGGGTCTGGCGGGCCCTCCGGGAGGCCCAGGCCGAAGAAACCGGTTCACGCGCATAAAAAACGAGGGGGAGGAGGACCCTTCAGGGTTCCTCCTCCCCCCGGATGCGCCGGAGACAGGCTTCCGCAGGGGGAAGCGGGCGGGCCCACAGCCACTCGACCTCCAGCCAGAAGCCGGGGACCGCTGCGCTGGCGAGGCGTCCCCGGGAAACCCGTTCCACCTCCCAGCCCGACCCTCCGCGTCGATGCGCGATGACCTCCCGACGTTCGGCGTCCACCACCCAGTATTCGTCCACGCCGCCCTGCCCGTATTCCTGAGCCTTCTCGCCCAGGTCCATGCTGCGGGTCGCGGGGCTCACGACTTCGATGATCAGGGCGGGACGAGCCCGGATGGGCACGCCCTGGGCCTGTTCGGCCGCTTCGGGGGGCAGCACGAAGAGGTCGGGCTCCCGCACCACTTCGGGCAGCACCTGTACCGCCGCCGGCCCCATCAGGACCTTCCCCCAACCTCGCGCCTCACAGTAGCCATCGAGAAGCCGAAGGAGAAAGCGGACCAGATCTTGATGCTCAGCGGTGGCAGGGGAGTGCATCACCACCTCACCGCGGACGTATTCCCAGCGAGCGGATTCAGGAGCCTCCGCCAAGTAGCGTTCCAGCGTCCAGCCCCCCATCCGCACCAGATAGGGACCGGAGATCGGTTCCTTCCGCATATCCACCACCATCACCGGCATCCCGCCTCCTTCGATCCGGGCCCACAGGTTCCGATCTTCATTCCCCCAGTATAATGATAGCGGTAAGGGTTGTCGATGATAGCCCTTGCCGGGGTGTGTCCCAAAATCGTAGGACAACTGCTCGCAGTTGTCCTACAAAGCGGCCAGGCCCGACAAAATTGGGACACACCCCCTTGCCGATCAAAGAAGCCCGCCTTCGAGGGAGCCCACGATGGAGACGCAGGCCAACGAGCAGGAGCTCCGGCCGGAGGCCCGGTCGGCGGTCCGTTCGGTCACCCGGGTGCTCCTTTTGATGTCCGACACCGGGGGCGGCCATCGCAGCGTTTCGGAGGCCCTGGCCGAGGCCCTGCGGGCCCTTTACGGGGCGGCCGTCGAGCCCCGCATCGTGGACGCCTTCATCCAGTATGCGCCCTTTCCCCTGAACCGCTCCCCTGCCCTCTACCCCTATATGGTCAAGCCGGCCCTCGTGCCCTTCTACGCCCGGGCCTGGCATTTCGCCAACCATCCCCGCCGGGCCCGGCAGCTGGTCTATCTGTTCTGGCCGTGGGTGCGCCAGCGCATCGCCCGGCTCTTCGCGGAGAACCCGGCGGATGTCATCGTCTCCGTCCACCCGCTCTTCAACGACGTCACCCTGCGATACTGGATGAAGGCCCCGCGCCGGGTTCCCTTCGTCATCGTCATCTGCGACATCGGCTCCATCCACGCCCTCTGGTGCGCGAACGCGGACCTGGTCATCGCCCCGCACGAGGGGGCGCGCCGGCGGGCCATCGCCTGCGGGGTGCCGCCGGAGCGGGTGGTGGTCACCGGCTTCCCCATCCGGTTGCGCTTCCGGGAAGTGCGGGGCCGGCCGAAAGCCTTCTGGCGGGCGCAACTGGGCTGGCGGCCGGATCTCCCCACCGTGCTGGTGATGGGAGGCGGAGAAGGGATGGGGAAGGTCTTCGAGAACGCCCGGGCGGTCGCCGAAGCCGGCCTGCCGCTCCAGCTGGCGGTGGTGGCCGGTCGGAACGAGCGGCTGCGGCGCCGCCTGGAGGCCGTCGACTGGCCGGTGCCCACTTACATCTATGGGTTCGTGCGCACCATCCCGGAGATGATGGCGGCGGCGGATGTCATCGTCACCAAGGCGGGACCGAACACTATCGCCGAGGCCCTGGCGGTGGGCCGCCCGATGATCCTCACCCACTATCTGCCCGGCCAGGAGGAAGGGAACGTCGACTATGTGGTTCAGGGAGGGGCGGGCCGATACGCGCCGGAGCCCGAGCAGGTGAAGGAAGCCGTCCGGGAATGGCTGAGCCGCCCGGAGGTCCTGACCTCCTTCGCGCAACGGGCCGCCGCCATGGGCTACCCCGACGCCGCCCTGGACGCCGCCCGCTGGATCTGGGAGATCGCCCAGCGGGGAGCCTCCTGACCGGGGCGCATCCCGGCTTCCACGCCGGAGGGAATCATCCCCGAACGCAGCCCCGACTAATAGTAAAATTTCCCCGAAAGGCCGTGGATGGCGTTCACGATGGAGGACCTGAGGGATCCGGCAGACGATATGTCTGTTCTGAGGGAAATGTTCCTGGAGCGGCGATATCGGGAGCGGGCGGCGGTTTACTTCGGCCATCCCGACTTCCGTCAGGTGCGGGCCCTGCCGTTCGAAGCGGTGATGGCGGCCCTGGAGAAGGCCCTGGACGCCGGAGCGATCACGCCGGAGGAATTCGAGGAGGCGCGGCGGGTGGATGCGGTGATCCGGGGACGACGCGCCCAGGGCTGGCTTCACCTGGCCCTGGAGGTCTCCTGGCTCATCGACCGAGGGGATGTGGAGCAGGCGGTGAGGCGGGCCGAGATCCTGACGAAGGCCCTGGGGAAGACCTGGCCGGCGGTGGCCGGGCGCGAGCTGACGGAAGGAGCCCGGGAGGCGATCGAGCGGCTGCATCAGGAGGGCCGGCCCATCGTGGCCGTTCAGGATGAAGAGGCGATCTGGCCGCCGGAGCCACATGGAGCCATCCGTGATTGAGGGAGCGAGGCCCGTCCCTTCGAGAGGCGGCCGAACCCGCAGCCGATGTTCGTGGCTCTCGCAGCCCGCTCCTGCTCCGCATCGAAGGGGGTCCCGAGCGCGATGGCACACGCTCCGGAGCTGCCCATCACCTCATATCGGTTCACGCTGATCGCGGAAACCCCCGCGACCCTTCCGGCCTTCCCCGGCCCGACGCTGAGAGGGGCGCTGGGCCACACGCTGCGCCGCCTGGTCTGCGCCACCCGCATGCCCGCCTGCGCCCCCTGCCCTTTCCGCTTCACGTGCGCGTATCCGCTGCTCTTCGAGCCCTACGCGCCCCCCGATCATCCGGAGGCCCACCGCTACGCCCGCCTCCCCACCCCGTTCACCCTGGAGATCCCCCTGGAGCTCCCGGCGACCTGGGAGGGCCGCGAGCCGCCGCCTCGCTCCCTTGCCCCCGGCGAGCCCCTGGTGTTCGGCATGACCCTGCTGGGGCGCGCCCGGGAGCATATGCCCTACTATGTCCACGCCATCATGGAGATGGCCCGCGCCGGCCTGGGAAGCCCGCGACAGCGCTTCCGCCTGGCCCGGGCGGAGATCCTGACCCCCAACGGCTCCCTGAACCTCTACGAAGCGGACACGGGCTTCTTAAGACATCCGCCGGCTCCTCCCACCCGGCTGGCTCCCCGGGATCTGTCCACCCATCGGGTCGCCGTTCGCTTCACCGCCCCGGCCCGTCTGGAGCTCCGGGACGACCTGGTCTATCCCATCGAGTTCCACCATCTGATCCGGGCGCTGCTCCAGCGCCTGCGGGCCCTGGATGCCGGCTACGGGCTGCTCGATGGGATCGAGCTTCCCGGCCATCTGGCTGAGGCGGCGCAGGCGGTCCGCCGCGTGGAGGATCGGACGCGGTGGCTGGATCTGCGGCGCTATTCGACCCGACAGAGAACGGCGATGCGCATCGGCGGGGCGGTGGGGACGGTGATCTACGAAAGCCCGGAAGGCTTCCAGCCCTTCGCCCTGCTGCTGGCCCTGGGGGAGCTTCTCCACATCGGCAAGCTCACCAGCATGGGATTCGGCCGCATGGAGGCGGATCCGCAATGAACACCGATCGCGCGTTTCAGGCCCTGATCGGACTCCTCCACGACATCGGGAAATTCCGTCAGCGCGCCCGCTGGGGCCAGGAACGACGGCCCCACGAGGAGCAGGGGGCCGATTGGGTCGCCCAGCGGCTGGCCCCCCGCCTGAAATTCCTCTCCCCTGAAGACCGGCAGCGCCTGGCGTCAGCGATCCGGGATCACCACGGCTCCCCCTACGATCGGGACGCCCGGGCGCTGATCGCCGCCGACCGCCTGGCCTCGGGGGAACGAGCCCCCCGGGAGGAGGAAGAGCCCGGAGATCCCGCCCGGGAGCCGTTGCGGGCCCTCCTGCCGGCCCTGCGGCTCCCCGAGCGAACGCCCCATCCGGCGGCGTCCGGCTGGGGCTTCGGGACAGCCCCGCTTCCGGGCGGGACCGCCGAGGTGGAGGCCTGGAAGGCGATTTTCCCGCAGCCCATCGCCTCCATCGCCCCGGACTACCCCGGCCTCTGGGAGGGCTTCGAGGCGGCCCTGGAGGCCCTGCACCCCGCCATCTGGGAGACGCCCGAGGAGGCCCTGACCGCCCTGATGGCGCTGCTGCGCTGGTTCACCTGGTGCGTCCCCGCGGCCGCCTACCGCGACGAGCCCGACGTCAGCCTCTACGATCATCTGCGGATGACCGCCGCCCTCACGGTGTGCCTCGCCGAGCTCCCGGAAGAAACCCTCCGACGCCTGGAGGAAAAGACCCGAACGGGGGAGTTCCCGGAGGAGCCGGTCGCCCTGCTCATCGGCGGCGATCTCTCCGGCATCCAGCGCTTCCTGTATGCCATCAGCTCGGAGGGAGCGGCCAAGAGCCTGCGCGGCCGATCGGCCTACCTCGCCCTCCTGGCCGACGCCGCCGTGGAGTTCCTGTTGCGGGAGCTGGACCTTCCCCCCACGCAGGTGGTTTACCGCTCGGGGGGCCATTTCTACCTGCTGGCCCCCCTCTCCGCCCGGGACCGCCTTCCCCAGCTGGCCGATCGCCTCGATGAGATCCTGATCCAGGCCCACGGCGGGGATCTGGCCATCGCCCTGGACGCCGTCCCGCTGAAGGCCAGGGATTTCCACCTGAAGGAAGGCGGCCTCCCCGAGCGCTGGGCGGACCTCTCCGCCCGCCTGGGGGCGCAGAAGAGCCGCCGGTTCCGCCGATCCATAGCGCGCCATTATGAGATCCTGTTCGGCCCCTTCGGCGGCGGCGGCCTCCGGCCCCGCTGCGAGGTCTGCCACGCGGAAGAAGAGACCGGCGGCCCCCTCGCGCGCCCGGTGGAAACCCGCCCCGACGAGGGCGTGGCCAAATGCGCCCTCTGCCGCAGCTTCGAGGAGCTGGGCGACGACATCGCCCGCCGCAGCGATTTCCTCATCCTCCGCCCGGCCCAGGGCGCCCTCCGCGGACGCCTCACCTGGCGGACGGTCCTTGGCGCTCTGGGGGTGGAATTCCGCTTTTGCGACCGGCGGGGCTTGCGGGATTCCTTCCGACCGGGGGATCGGGTGATCCGCCTCCACGACGGGGACCTCTCCCCCGTCGAGGGCGTCCCGGTCCACGACTTCCGCTACCTGCCCGCCTTCACGCCGATGGATCAGGATGGCACCATCGTGGAGCTCGGGGAGATGGCGAAGTCCGCGAAGGGGACGCCGGCCTGGGCGTGCCTGCGGATGGACGTGGACCACCTGGGGCGGCTGTTCCGCTACGGGCTGGGGGCGCGTTACTCCCTCTCCCGGGTGGCCACCCTGAGCCACCTCATCGCCCTGTTCTTCGAGGGCTACCTGCGGGTCCTCTGCCGGCAGGTCGATCCCGAAGCCCGGCATCTCTATCTCATCTACTCCGGCGGCGACGATCTCCTGGCGGTGGGGTCGTGGGATCGGGCGCTGGAGCTGGCCTTCCGGGCGCGGGAGGACTTCCGGCGGTTCGCGGCCGGCAACCCGAGCGTGACCCTGAGCGGCGGCATCTCCATGCATCCTGAGAAGTTCCCCCTGTATCAGGCGGCGGCGGAGGCCGGCGACCACCTGGAGGCGGCCAAGGGCCTGCGGCGGGCGGACGGCCGCGACAAGGACGCCTTCGGGTTCTTCGGGCTCCCGATGGCCTGGGAGGACGCGGAGTGGGTTCGGGGATGGGCCCGGGAGCTGGGCCGGCTGATCCAGCCGGAGGATCGCGACGGGCCGCGGCTGGCCCGGGGCTTCCTGCACCGCCTGATGAGCATCGCCGGCCTGCTGGAAGAGGAGGTCCGGCTGGCGGGCTCCGAGCGCCTGGGCCCGGAGGACCTGCGGCGGATGGTGGGGCTCCACCGGGCCCGCTGGCGCCTGGTGTATGTCCTGGCCCGCCAGCCGAAGGAGGTCCAGCCGATCCTGCAACGGCTCCAGGAGGAGCTGCTGGCCGAGGGGGGGCGCCGCCTGCGCTGGCTGAGCCCCCTGGCCCGATGGGTGGAATGGATGACCCGCGGAGGATCCCCCGATTAACCCGCAGACAGGAGGTGGAGCGATGAGCAACCGGAGTCCTTCTCCTCCGGGCGCCCGGGGCGGCCCGGCCCCCGCGGCGCCGACGAACGAAAAGGAGCGCATCCGCCGCATCATCCTCGAAGGGGACTACCAGACCCTTGTGGAGGAGGCGGAGCGGATCGGTCAGGAGCTGGTGACGCAGCGGCTGACCACCTCCCAGATCCGCAACGTCTTCGGCGAGGTGAAGCGGCTGCAGATGCGCTTCGACGCCAACCGCCTGCGCATGCTCAAGCCCAAGCTGGCCTATATGGGCGCCCGGGCCGGCAAGGGCGGCGAGCGCCTCCAGAACGTCCTGAGCGCGGCCGTGGACGCCGTCTTCAGCGGCAACCCCGCAGGCTCCGAGGTGGAGCAACGGTTCCGGCGCATGGTCGACTTCTTCGAGGCCATCCTGGCCTACCACAAAGCTTACGGCGGGAGGGATCGGTGATGAGCGGGAACAGCGTTCAGCTACAGGGGAAGATCGTGATCACCGGGGCCCTGCAGGCCCTGACCGGCCTGCGGATCGGCGGGGCGGGGGCCGGGATGGAGATCGGCGGCCTGGACAACGTGGTGATCCGCGACCCGGTGACCGGCCGGCCCTACGTCCCCGGCTCCTCCCTCAAGGGCAAGATGCGCTCTCTCCTGACCCGCGCCCTGGGCAAGCCCCTCAAGACCCTGGTGGAGCCCCGCGGGAACATCCCGGCCATCCGTATCCACTGGTGCGAGACCGAGGCGGAATACCGAAGCGGGGGCCGGCCGTGCCCCCTCTGCCGCGCCTTCGGCGTCGCCGGCCAGCGGGCCCTGGAGCCCGTCCGCCTCATCGTCCGCGACGCCCGCCTGCTGGAGGAGCTGGAGATCCTCGACGAGAACGGCCAGCCCGCCCGCAAGCGCTGGAGCGAGGTGAACACCGACCTCCCCTACACCGAGGTGAAATGGGAGGCCGCCATCGACGTGCTCACCGCCGCCGCCAACCCCCGACAGATGGAGCGGGTCCCCGCCGGCGCCCGCTTCGAGGTCGAGCTGCTCTTCTCGGTCTACGACGCCGACGACCGCGAGGCCTTCCGCACGGTGCTGCTGGGGATGCGCCTGCTGGAGGACGACTACCTGGGCGGCAGCGGGAGCCGGGGCTACGGCCGCGTGGCCTTCCGGGACCTTCAGGTGCTGTGGAAGCCGGTGGCCCATTACCTGGACCCCCAGGGACATCCCGCCGTCCCGCTGACCGAGGGGCGCACGGTGGAGGAGGTGATCGCCCGCTTCGATGAGCTGGCCGCCCGGATCCCGGCCTTTGAGGGGAAGCAGGGATGAGGGAGGAGATCGTCTACCTGGAGCCCCGCGGCGCCTTCCACCTCGGGGAGCGGGGGATCGGCCTGGAGGAGACCTCGCCCCTCCTCCACGCTGACACCCTCTACGCGGCCCTGGGGGTGGCCTGGGCGATGCTGTTCGGAGAACCCGCCCTCGCCGAGGAGTGGTTCCGCCCGGAGCCGCCGGTCCTGATCTCCTCCGCCTTCCCCTTCGCCGGCCCGGTCCGCTTCTACCCGCGGCCCTACCTCCCGGTGCGGGGCCCTGCCCTCCCCTTCTCGCTGAAGGACATCGCTTTCGTCTCCGAGGGCGTGCTCCGCCGGATGCTCGCAGGCCAGCCCCCGGAGGAGGGGGTCCGGATCCACGAGGGGACGGTCTGGATGACCGGGGAGGAGGCGGAGGCCCTGCGGGCGGCCTTCGGGCGGCGGGAGCTGGCGGGGGAGCGCTTCTGGGCCCGCCATCGCATCCCCCGGGTGGCCCTCGATCTCGCCACCCAGACCTCCAGCCTCTGGCATTTCGGGCGCCTGGTCTTCCGGGAGGCGGGGCCCCACCCCGAGGCCCGGGCCGGGCTGTTCTTCCGGGTCCGCTACCGGGATCCCGCCTCGGCGGATCGCTTCCGGGCGGCGGTCCGGCTGTTGGGCGACCACGGCATCGGCGGCGACCGCACCGCCGGCCACGGGCTGTTTGTGCCCCGCTTCGAGCCCGCCGATCCCCTCGGCGGCCCGGCGGCCCCCGCCTTCGTCACCCTCGCCCCCGTCTACCCGCCTCGGGATCAAATCGAGGCCCTCCTCGGCGAGGCCGCCCGATACGGGTGGCTGACCCGCAGCGGATGGATCGGCGGGCGGCTGGCCATGCCCTACCGCCGGCGCGCCGTCCGGATGCTGGCCGAGGGCTCCCTGCTCACCGGGGACCCCCGGGGCCTGTGGGGGGCGATGGCCGACGTCACGCCCCGGGAGACGCCGGAGGCCCTCCCGCACCCGATCTACCGCTACGGCTTCGCCTTCCCGATCGGCGTCTCGAAGGAGGCCCTTCCCGAGACAGGAGCGTAGACGATGGGGATCCTGGAGCGTCGGATCTATCGCGTGGAGCTCCTCTCGCCGGTGCACATCGGCAGCGGCCAGCGGCTGGGCCCGGCGGACTTCGCCGTCCTGGACGGACGCCTGTGGCGGTTCGATCCCGAGCGCCTGACGGCGGCCCTGGCCCGCGACCCCCGGGCCCTGGATCGCTACATCCAGGAGGGAGCGGCGGCCCTGCGGTTCTGGAGCGAGGCCGACCGCCGCCCCCTCGCCCGCTACGTCCGCCCCTGGTCCGGCCCGCCCCCCCGGGAGATCCGCGAGCACATCGCCGATGCCCTCGGGCGGCCGTATCTGCCGGGCTCCTCCCTCAAGGGGGCGATCCGCACCGCCCTGGCCTTCGCCGCCCTCCGGGTAGCCTCCCCGGCCCAGCGCCAGGCCTGGCTGGATGCGGTGGCGCGAAGGGCCGAGGAGGCCCGGAAATCCGGGAGCCGGGCCAAAGAGTCCGCCGACGACCCCCTGATGCAGGCGCTGATGGGGAAAGAGCCTCACGAGGACGCGCTGCGGGCCCTGCGGGTCTTCGACAGCGGGCCCGCCCCCTCCGACGCCCTGGACGTCGGGCGGATCCGGGTGGCGGTCCACGAGCCCAGCGGGGCCCTGAGCTGGCTCCAGGCGCCGGGGAAACACGTCGCGGACCCCGGGCAGGCCTTCGAGATCGTGGCGGAGATCCTCCGGCCCCATCCCCGGGCCGCCCTGCGGGTGGAGGTGGAGGCCGACGCCTTCCTGCTCGAGCGGGACGTCCTGGGGCCGGAGGAGCGGCGGGCGCGGGTCCGGGAATGGGCGCGCGCCTGCAACGCCTTCGCCCGACACATCGCCGAGGGGGAGCTGCGCTTCGGGGAGCGCCTGGGCCTGACGGCGTGGGCCGCCTTCTATCGCCGCCTGCTGACGCAGATGGAGGCGGAGCCCCAGGCGATCTACCTGAACCTGGGCTGGGGAGGCGGCTGGCGGAGCAAGGCGGCGGCCGAGGCCATGGGGGCGGAGGCCGTGGGCCGGCTGCGGCGCCTCTTCAACCTGGGCAAGGGGGATCCCTTCCCCAAAACCCGGCGGGTGCTCTTCGAGGACGGAAAGCCCACCCTCCCCCTGGGATGGATCCGCCTGATCCCGGAATGAGGCCGGGCCCGCCCGGCCTTTTCGCGTCCGTGGAAGGAGGAGGCCCATGGCGTTGCTGATCCTGTGCAACATCGGCGCGCGGGACGTGATGTGGGAGGATCAGGAGATCCGGCCGGCCCGCGAGGGAGGCGAGCGCCTCCTTCGGGAGCTGGAGCGAGATCCCGGGCAGGCGGCCCGGCTGCGCTTCCCCATCCTGGAGCCGTGCCTGCGCTATCTCCTCTCCCGCCATCGCGCGGAGCGTCCCTGGCAGGTGATCCTCTTCGGCACCGATCAGCCGGATCCCAAGCACCGCGGCTCCGACACCCTGCATTTCGCCGAGATCATCGCCCGCCATCTGCCGGGGCGCCTGCGGGAGGCCAGGTTCCGGGAGGACTTCCGGGTGGAGGCGCGGCGGATCGAGGGCATCAACCCCGCCCTGTATGACGAGGCCTTCGAGGCCTTCGGGCGCCTCCTGCCCCCGCTCCCGGAAGGGTTTCAACACGCCTACGTCATCCTGGCGGGCGGCACGCCGGCCTGCAACATGGGGCTGCTGCTGCAGGGGATCCGCCGCTACGGCGAGCGGCTGCGGGCCCTCTATCCCCCTTACGGCGGGGAGCCCCACGAGCTGCGGGTCGGCCACCAGATCCTTCAGGCCTTCCAGGAGGCGGCCGTCCGGGATCGGCTGCGGGAGGGGGATTTCGCCCGCGCCGAGGCGCTCCTGCGGGACCTCGGGGCCCCGCCGGGCCTGATCGCCCTGGCCGCCTACGCCGCCCGGCGGATGGAGTTCGACTTCGAGGGGGCCCGGGAGGCCCTGGATCAGGCGATGAGGGAGGGGGATGCGGCGACCCGGGACTTCATCCGGCAACGGCTGCTCCACGATCTGGACCCCCTGCTCGGGCCGGGGGATCCTCCGCGTCGCTGGGAGGCCCTGCTGCGGGAGCTCTTCTGGAACGCCCGGGCGGCCTATCAGAGCCACCGCTACGCCGACTTCCTGGGCCGCGTCTACCGGTTCCAGGAGGCCCTCCTCCGTTATCTGGTGGAGACGCTTCTCGGCCTCCCCACCGACCTCGCCCGGGAGGTCCGGGAGGAGACCCGCCGGCGCTGGGAGGAGGGGATCCGGGGGAACCCGGCGCTGTTGCGTTTCCTGGAGCAGCAGGAGGTGGAGGGGCAGCCCCTGGACTGGCGGCAGATCTCCCGGCCGACTTACAAAGCCCTGCTCGCCTTCGCCATCGAGAAGGGCGGGACGGACGCCGAGGGCCGTCCGCTGGTCCCCGAGGGAGAGCGAGGGCGCTACCAGGCGCTGCTCAAGCAGGTGAACCAGCTGGATCCCCTGGTGGAGCGACGGCATCGCACCATCATCGGCCACGACTTCGTGGGCGTCTCGGAGGAGGACCTGCGGGCCGCCTACGCGCCGTGGCGGGAGGGGAAGGTCGACGATCCAGTAGAAGGGCTGGCGCGCATCCTGGAGATGCTCCGGATCGAGGCGCGGGACGATCCGTATTCCGCCATCGCGGACTTCATCCAGAGGCGGCTGTCTCAACCGTAGGAGCGGCCTTCGCCGCGACCCCTTTTTGCTGTAGGAGCGGCTTCAGCCGCGACCTCAGCGTCACCGAGAACCATGGGCTCGAGATTGCCGGAGCAGCCTTCATCGCAACCCTTGCGCCATCGAAGACGGACGTTCGGGCTTATCGAAGCGGCTTCAGTCGCGACCCCTCCGCTCGCTTCGAGGAGCAGAAGGAGAATGGAGTCGTGCGCCTGCGGCTGGAGGCCCTGCGGCGATATCGGACGGCCGATGAGGCATTCATGCGTCGCTCGCCTGGCGAGGGGGCGTCGTCCTGGCGGGAGCGGCTCGACGAGCAGGTCCGGCGCAGGGCATGTCGGGCAACTGCTCGCAGTTGCCCGACATGCCGAAAAATCCGAAACGCCATGGAGGGTGAAGATGCCGTATTGTGTGGTCGCTTATGACATTCCGGATGATCGGCGGCGGCTGCGCCTATCGCGGGTCCTGTGGGGGATGCTGGACCGGGTGCAAAAGAGCATTTGGTTGGAGGAACGCCGGGTGGACTGGCTGGCTGTGCGTGGCCAACCGGTGACACATCCGGGGCTCAACCTCGCTTCCCCACGAAAGGACCAGGATGTTGGGATTATCAAATGCTTTCGCGAATCCTCATAAGTCCCCAACGCCTGGAGGGATTCGCAGGTCATTGGACCAGGCTCCGGAGGCCGCCATATGTGGGGATTCTCATGAGCAAAGCCGCCAGATATGGGCCATCCCGAGCGGGGATCTGCCCCGGATTTCCGCGAATCCATTCGGTGGCCGATCTTCAGAGGAGATTCGCAAGGGCTGCTGAAGTAAAGGAAAAAACTTGACAAACAGACCGGAAGGTGGTAGAAAGATAAGCGAAGTCTTGAGGAGGATTGGCAAAGCAGGGGCTTCCATGCATAGAGAGGGAGGAAGAAGAAAAAGGGACTGGGGACTGTCGGAGTGCCGAGACCCGTTTTCAGGGGATTGCGACAAAAATCATCCACCGCAATTAATCGAAACATAGCACACCTGTCGGAGTGCCGAGACCCGTTTTCAGGGGATTGCGACGTTACTGCCATACATAATCCAGAAAGCAGCATAGTCACGTCGGAGTGCCGAGACCCGTTTTCAGGGGATTGCGACAATAAATGAGCCTTAACGTCGGCCACCCGAACTCCTTTGAGTCGGAGTGCCGAGACCCGTTTTCAGGGGATTGCGACTTATCCAACTTCTCTATCGCATGTGTCTCATTTACGTCGGAGTGCCGAGACCCGTTTTCAGGGGATTGCGACTTCGGGAGGCACGGCGTAACCGTTGGTGCCGGCGTAAGTCGGAGTGCCGAGACCCGTTTTCAGGGGATTGCGACCCCGGAGGCTTGGGGGGGCACGACCCGTGCCCGCGTGTCGGAGTGCCGAGACCCGTTCTCAGGGGATTGCGACACGTCTCCCTCCACACAGCGGATCCGGGGGAGACGGGTGCGAATGCTTGCAGAGCCGAGACCCGTTCTCAGGGGATTGCGACGGTAGACACCGTGTCGGTGCCGGCGTCTCAGTCGGCGCCGGGTCGGAGTGCCGAGACCCGTTTTCAGGGGATTGCGATGTAGGGGCGACCCGCCGGGTCGCCCCTACGTTTCTCGCGTTACGTCGGCTGCGGGAGTGAGACATCCGGCCGGATCCCGAGGACATCCGCCAGGCGCTGCAGGACGGGCAGATCCGGGACCTGTGCGGCACGCCGTGGATCATGCCGGCGGACTGCCTGGAACGGAACCTGAAGGCCATCGAGGGCCTGCTTTCCCGCCCGAAGGCGTAGAAGGGCCGCTCCTCGAACAGAGCCGAAACCCGCTTCCGGGGGATGGCCCCTAACCGCCCCCTGTGCTCGACCCCTAACGCCCCGCGTAAAATCCGAAGGGGTCCCCTCGACGCCCCTCGAACCGGCCCGGGATGCGGCCGCCGCGCGACGGGATCCCTAAGGGACCTCAAGAGAGGAGCCGGCCATGGGCGCCATCCTGCTGATCACCGGACGGCCCGGCGCGGGCAAGACCACCCTGATCCGAGCCCTTGCCCGCGCCTTAGGGGAACAGGCCGGAGGGTTCTACACGGAGGAGATCCGCGGCCCTCAGGGCCGCCTCGGGTTCCGGCTGGTCACCCTCGACGGCCGCGCCGCGGTTTTCGCCCACGTGGACTGGGCGGGGCGCGCCCCGCATCGGGTGGGACGCTACGGGGTGGATCTGGAGGCCCTGGATCGCCTGGGGGTGCCGGCCCTGCGCGCCGCCGTGGCGGAGAAGGCCGTGGCCCTGGTGGATGAGATCGGGAAGATGGAGCTGCTCAGCGCCGCCTTCCGCCAGGCCCTGGAGGAGGCGGCCGCCGGCCCCCGCCCCCTGATCGCCACCATCACCGCCAGCCCCCACCCCTGGGCCGACGCCTTCAAACGCCGTCCGGGCGTCGAATGCTGGGAGCTGACGCCGGCCAACCGGGAGCGCCTGCGGGAAGAGGCGCTGGCGTGGCTGCGGGCCCACGGCTTAGTTGTGGTCGAATGAATTCGACCTCCTGAGGCGCTTCGCGCCGGGCATCGGCCTTCGCGCCGATTGAAATCGGCCTTCTGGGGCGCTTACGCGCCAAGCGTCGGCCTCCGCCGACGCAAAACCCCTTCCCGGTCGGCGCAGGCTCTCACGCCGATTGAAATCGGCCTCTCCAGGCGCTCCGCGCCAGGCGTCGGCCTCCGCCAACGCAGAAGGCATTTTTTCGGTCGGCGCAGGCCGACCGCTGGCCAAAGGCCTCTGGAGGCCGAATTCATTCGGCGTCCCAGGCCGACCGTCGGCCAAAGGCGCCCACGCCGATTGAAATCGGCCTCTCCAGGCGCTCCGCGCCAGGCGTCGGCCTCCGCCGACACAGAAGGCATTTTTTCGGTCGGCGCAGGCCGACCATTGGCCGAAGGCCCCTGGAGGCCGAATTCATTCGGCGTGCAGGCCGACCACCAGCCAAAGGCGCCCACGCCGATTGAAATCGGCCTCTCCAGGCGCTCCGCGCCAGGCGCCGGCCTCCGCCAACGCAGAAGGCATTTTTGCGGTCGGCGCAGGCCGACCATTGGCCGAAGGCCTCTGGAGGCCGAATTCATTCGGCGTGCAGGCCGACCGCTGGCCGAAGGCCTCTGGAGGCCGAATTCATTCGGCGCGAAATCCATCTCGACCTACGATCGGGCTTCGGCGAGGGCCTCCTCCAGCACGTCCATCCCCCGCCGCACGAGCTCCGGATCCGCCTGGGCGCCCATGTGGCCGATGCGGAACACCTTCCCGGCCAGCGGCCCCAGGCTCCCGCCCACCCCCATCCCCCGCGCCCGCAGGCGGCGATCCAGCTCCGGCCAGGGCAGATCCTCCGGGACGTAGACCGCGGTGACGGTGGGCGAAGACCATTCCTCCCGTCGGGGGAAGAGGCGAAGCCCCATGGCCTTCAACCGCTCCCGGCAGTAGGCCGCCACCTCTTCGTGGCGACGGAAGACGTTCTCCAGCCCCTCCCCCAGCACCCGCCGACATGCTACGTTCAGGGCCGCCAGCGCATGCCAGGACGGCGTGTAAGGGAACCAGCGGTCCTCCAGGGCGGTGCGGAAGGGGCCCAGGGCATCGTAGCCCGCATAGTCCACCTCCCGCACGATCTCCCAGGCCCGCTCGCTCACCGTCACGATCCCCAGGTCCGGCAGCGCCGAGAGGCACTTCTGGGTGCCCACCAGACACAGATCGATGCGCCACTCGTCCACCCGCAGGGGGACCCCCGCGGCGCTGGAGACGGCGTCGACGTAGAAGAGCGGCACGTCGTAGCGATCCACCAGCGCCCCCACCTCGGCCACCGGGTTGAGGATCCCGGAGGGCGTCTCGCAGTGGACCATGGTGACCATCTTGGGGCGAACCCGCCGGATGGCCTCCTCCACCCGCGCCGGGTCGGCGGCCTCATCATGGGCGAACCCGACCACCTCCACCTCGGCGCCGATGCGGCGGGCCATGTCAGCGATGCCGTAGCCGAAGACCCCGGTGGCCACCGCCACCACCCGATCCCCCGGGCGCAGGACGCTCTTGAGCGCCCCCCAGAGGACCACCATGGCCTCCCCGGTCATGATCACCACCGCGTTGCGGGTCCCCAGGATGGCCCGCAACTGCTCCTGGGTCTCCGCATAGAGCTCGTAGTATTCCGGCTCCAGGTCCGCCGAGCCGTAGTCCTCCTGATAGGCCGCCCGGATCTCCGCCGGGACCGTCGTCGGCCCCGGGACCAGCGGGATGGCATAGGTGCGCATCAGAGACCTCCGCGCGCTTACGGAACCTCCACCACAATGCGCTGGATCCTCTCTCCAACCTTGCGGAGCAGCAAATTGATCAATCGACCCGCCACAATCGCCGCGTGTTCAGGCTTCCGCGCCTTGCACTCAAAATCCAGCACATTCGTCTTCCCTCCGCCCCCCAAGATACGGCGCACATCGCCACGAACATCCGAGCGAGGTGCCTCATAGCGAATATGCAGCCTCTTCCTTTTACGCCGGTCTGGCACTCGCCAGTTCTGCGCGCTCTGGAGCTCCTGGAGGAGTTCGTCGATAAAAACCTCCACATCCTCCGGACTGTGGGTTTCTACCTGGACCAGGAGACGCTTCGCCATGGCTCACCTCCGTTTGTGCAGGTGGAGGTTTATACGCTGCGGCGCGGCGCCTACGTCTTGCAGGGCAAATGGGGGCCGGGGGAGACGGCCGCGTCCGGCCTCCTGGAGGGATTCGCGGTGCGGGTGGAGGAGGTGCTCGGAGATTGAAGGACCCCTCTCCCCCGGGCGCCGGGCGGCCGCTCCCCCTCACCACGCGCTCAGCTCGGACATCTCGTGTTCGTAAAACCACTCCCGAATGAAATCGATCTCCTCCGGATCGAACATCGTGAGCAGCTCCATCCAGACCCATTCCGGCAGCCGGCGCAGCCACCGGATGCGCTCCCGCTTGCGCGCCCCATCCCGAGCCCGGGCCGTCTCCTCCTCCATCGCGTCCCAGTCCCCCGTGAACAGCACGGCGCAGGCGGCCACCAGCCAGTAATCGTTCATGACGAGGTCGTATTCGTTGCCCTCCGGATCCTGCAGTCGCATCAACAACTCCCCTCCGAGGGGCGGCGGCAACGGGATCTTCCCGAGATCCCGCGTCGGAGCGGTGATCTCCGCCACCGCCTCGGAGATCCGCTCCGCGGTGATCGGCATCACCCGCCCCCGCTCCGCCAGGAACTGATAAAGCCGCGCCGTGGTCCTCAGCATCCGGCGCTTGCGGGCCAGGGGCACCTCCCCGACGTAGAGATACCTCAAGCGCCTCATCCAGAGGCTCAGATGATGGCCCGCCACATCGTCCGCGGACTTCATCTCCAGGTCCTCCATCCCCAGGAGGAAATCCTCCACATCCTCCTCCACCTCCAGGACCTCCCGGGGGTGGACCTGTCGCAGGAAGTCGTTCAGATCCTCCAGGGGGAGGAGCGGACGCTCGAGGGTGGCATAGAAGGCCGCCAGCCGCTCAAGGGCGCGCGTCGTCGCCGTCCGCGATCGGGCCTCCGGGGGGAGCGCCTCGGGATCCCGAAGCCACTGCGCCAGGGGCTCCCGGAGGTCCTTCGGGATGACCGCCACCTGACGGCGCCGCCGGCCCACCTGGGCCTGACCGATGAAGAGCAGGCCGTGCGCCCGCAGCTGCCCCAGGATCGATCGGGGCGGCTCGTCCTCCCAGAACCACCCGTCTCCGGCCATCGCGCCGAACTCCCGCTCCAGATCCGAAAGGGGCCCCCAGCCGCCCCGCTCCAGGACCCCGGCCAGAGCCAGGCGGGCATCCACCGGCAACCCCCGCACGATCTCCCGAAGCCGCTCCGGATCCTTCAGACGGGAAACGATGCGGGGGATCCAATCCTGCTTCTTCCCCCGCTTCTTCACGCCCAGATTCCGGGCGATGGCGCCGAGCCAGGGGGCCGGCAGCTTTTTCAACAAGTCGGCCAGAGGGGAATCGACCCGGATGGCCCGACGGTCATACTCCTCCCGCCGCTCCTCGCTGATCCGCCAGGCGAAATAGGGGGTGAGCTCAAGCGGAATGTAGCCCGTTCGCTCCATCAGGAGGAGCGCCTTCCGCTCTTCAGGGCTCGCCCGTCGAGGATGCAGGGTCATCCCGTTCCTCCTGTCCGCATCGTCCGATTGGGGGGATCCGCGCCACCGGCCGTCTCCCACCCGGATCCTCCGGGGAAGCGCCCGGAAAGCCTTCCGAGGGGAATCCCAGGGCCTTGTCGAACCGCCTGTCGCCCTATTATAATTACAGTGGTCTTGCCCGGGTGGCGGAACAGGCAGACGCGGCGTCTTGAGGGGGCGCTGGCCCCTAAGGCCGTGCGGGTTCAAATCCCGCCCCGGGCACTGCCCCAACCCCGGCCCTGCCGCCGGGGTTTTTTGTAAAGAGCGCCCGTCCGGTTCATCCCTTCAGCGCCCCGGCCAGCAGACCCCGCAGGAAGAAGCGGCCCAGAAAAACGTAAACCAGCAGCGTAGGCAGCGCCGCCAGCAACGCCCCCGCCATCTGAACGTTCCACTCGACGATCTGGCTGCCCGCCAGGTTCTGCAACGCCACCGTGATGGGCTGCTGGGCCGGCTTGTTCGTCACCGTCACCGCAAACAGGAAGTCGTTCCAGATCTGCGTGAACTGCCAGATGGCCACCACCGCGAATCCCGGCTGGGAGAGGGGCAGCATCACCCAGCGGTAGATCCCGAACAGAGAGGCCCCATCGATCTTGGCCGCCTCCACCAGCTCCCCGGGGATCGAGGCGTAATAGTTGCGGAAGATCAGGGAGGTGATGGGGATGCCATACACCACGTGAACCAGGATGAGGCCGGGGATGCTGCCGTAAAGGCCGATGGATTGCAGGAAACGCACCAGGGGGATCAGGATGCTCTGATACGGGATGAACATCCCGAAGAGGATGGCCGGGAACAGGATCTCCGACCCCCGAAAGCGCCATTTGGAAAGGATGTAGCCGTTGACGGAGCCGATCAGGGAGGAGATCAGCGTGGCGGGGATCACCAGATAGACGCTGTTCATGAAGTTCGGCGAGAGCTTCTCCCAGGCCTTGGCGAAGGCGGCCAGGGAAGGCTGCGTCGGCCAGTTCCACATCCGGGTGAGGTCGGCCTCGGCGAAGCTTTTGAGGCCGGTGAGGAACAGGACGTAGACCGGCAGCAGATAGAAAACGGTGAGGCCGATCAAGGCCAGGTAGATCAGGACGCGGCCCGCCTTCATAGCTCGGCCTCCCGGCTCAGGCTGTAGCGCAGATACGGGATGATGAGGGCCGCCACCATGATCAGCATCAGCGTGGCGATGGCCGCCCCCTGGGCGAAATGGTTCCCCCGGAAGGTGGTCTCGAACATGAAATACGCGGGCATGTCCGTGGCGAAGCCCGGGCCGCTGCCGGTCATGGCCACCGTGAGGTCGAAGATCTTCAGGGAGATGTGCCCCAGCACGATCAGGGCGCTCAGGGTCACCGGCCGCAACAGCGGCAGCACCACATAGCGATAAACCTGCCACTCGCTCGCCCCATCCACCCGGGCCGCCTCCCGCAGCTCCTCCGGGATCCCCCGCAGGCCGGCCAGATACATCGCCATGGTGAACCCGGAGAGCTGCCAGGTGGCCGCGATGACCACCGGGATCAGCGCGACGGGGATCCCCACCTGGATGGCCCCCACCTTCACGCCGAACATGATCGTCGGATCCGTGAACCAGCGGGGGAGCGGCCCCGCGTAGCCCGCTTGCCGGAGCAAAAGGTTGATCCCCGTCTGCGGGTTGAACAGCCACTGCCAGGCGATCCCGGTCACGATGAAGGAGATGGCCATGGGGAACAGGAAGACGCTGCGGAAGAACGCCTCCCCTTTCACCCGCTGATCCAGAAGGAGCGCCGCGAAGAAGCCCAGCAGGACCGCCCCCAGCAGGAAGAAGGCGGTGAAGACCACCGTGTTGCGGATGTCCGCCTGGAAGCGAGGGGTCTGGAACAGGCCAACGTAATTGCGGAGGCCCACGAAGGTGTAATCCGGCAGCACATCGTTCCAGCGGGTCATCGACACGTAGACCGTCCAGCCGATGAACCCGTAAACGAAGATCCCCACCGCCAGGGCCGAGGGAGCGATCAACAGGACCGGCAGCCCGGCCTCGATCCGACGCCGGAGCTCCCACGCCCGTTCCCGCCATCGGGGAGCCGGCACGGCACGCGCCGCCGGCCGGGAGGCTTCCGCCTCGAGGGCCGGATCCCTCTCCCCACGCCTCATCTCCCACCTCCTGACCTTCCGGAGAGCCCGGATCGTTCATCGAGGATCGGCTATGATTATATCCCTGAGCGTCGAGCGCTTGAGATCCCGAACACGAGCCCGGGGATGTGGCTCCGCTCTCTCAGCCTGACCCAGTTCCGAAACTACGCGCGGCTCGAGTGGCGTCTCGAGCCGCGGGTGATCATGGTCTACGGGGGGAACGCCCAGGGGAAGACCAACCTACTCGAGGCCATCGCTTACGCCGCCACCGGCCACTCCTTCCGCACCGGGAGCGACCGGGAGCTGATCCACTGGGCCGCCTGGCGGGATCCCATGCCCTTCGCCCGGGTGATCGCCGAGTTCGTGCGCCAGGATGGCCCGGTGCGCCTGGAGATCGCCCTGGTCGCCGAAGGGGGAACCCCCTCCCCGGAGATCGCCTCCCTCCGCAAACAGGTGCGGATCAACGGCGTCCCCCATCGGGCCCTGGACCTCTTCGGACAGGCCGCCGTGGTGGTGTTCACCCCTCAGGATGTGGAGGTGGTGGGCGGACCCCCCGCCGAACGACGGCGGCTGATGGATCTGCTCATCGCCCAGACCTCCCCCGCCTTCGCCCGAACCCTGGCCGCCTATCAGCGGGCCCTCGCCCAGCGCAACGCCCTGCTCCGCCGCCTTCAGGAAGAGGGCGGGGATCCCGGCCAGCTGGACCTGTGGGACGAATCGGTGGCCCGCTATGGAGCGCCGCTGATGGGCCAGCGGGCCCGCGCCCTGCACGCCATCGCCGGCTACGCCGAGGAGATCCATCGGACCCTCAGCGGCGGGGAGCCCCTGATGCTGCGCTACATCCCCGGCCTGGACCCCGCCCAGGTCGAGGGGCAGATGGCCCTGGACGCCCTCCTGTGGGGTCAGGGATTGGCCGAGGCCGAGCTGGCCGAGATCTTCCGGAAGGCGCTGCTCCGGGAACGGGCCGCGGATATCCGGCGGGGGAGCACCCGGGTCGGCCCCCACCGGGACGACCTGCGCTTCATCGTGGACGGCGTGGACATCGGCCTTTACGGCTCCCGGGGACAGCAGCGGACCGCCATCCTGGCCTTCAAGCTCGCCGCGGCCCGCTGGCTGGCCTCCGTGTTCCGGGAAAGCCCGCTCCTGCTGCTGGATGAGGTCATGGCGGAGCTCGACGAGGAACGCCGTCGCTACCTGCTCCGGGTCCTGGAGGATGCGGAACAGGCCATCCTCACCACCACCGATCCCATGCTCTTCGCGCCCGATTTCCGGGAGCGGGTCCGGCGCTTCCACGTGCAGGCCGGCTTCCTCCGGGAAGATCCGGATCCGCCCGGCATCGGGTAAAGCGGACGCCGCTCTCACCCTGTTGCTTGCCGAAAGGCTCGGGCGGATGTAAACCCGGCATGGAGGCTGCGATGGTGGGGCGGAGCCTGCCAGTCTATCTTTACGGCATCCACGACCCGGGCCCGTGGCGGGAGCGGTTCCGCGCCGCGGGCGTGACCGGCTGGGTGATCTTCGAGGAGACCATCGGGGCCGACCCCGAGGATCTTAGCGGCCGCGGATCCATCTATCAGGAATGGGCGGACGCGGGCTTCGGGGTGATCGTGGTCCTCAACCACGGCCGCTATCCGAACGGCACCCTCCCCTCCTCCGACCGCTACGAAGCCTTCGCCCGGCGCTGCGCCCGCTTCGTCGCCGCCTCGCCGGGGGCGCATATCTGGATCATCGGGAACGAGCCCAACCACCCCCAGCAACAGCCCGGCGCTCGCCTCGACCCCCGCGGCGCCGTCTGCGAGGCCGCGGAATGGATCACCCCGGAGCGCTACGCCCGTTGCTTCCAGCGCTGTCGGGAGCAAATCCGCAACCAGCCCGGGCACGAGGAGGACTGGGTGATCCCGGCCGCCGTGGCCCCCTTCACGGCCATCCTCCGTTACCCCGGCAACCCCACCGGGGACTGGATCGTCTACTTCCACGATTTGATCACCGCCCTGGGGGAGGACCTGGACGGGATCGCCCTTCACGTCGCCGGCCAGAGCGCGGACCCTCAGGCCCTCACCGGGGACCTCCGCTGCCCGCCGCCCTATGAGGCCCGACGATGGGGCTTCCGCGCCTATCAGGACTTCATCGAGGCGATCCCGCCTCACCTGCGCCATCTCCCCCTTTTCATCACCGAGGCCTCCATGGGGGATCAGGGCGGCCGGCCCATCCCCTGGCCCGACGCCGACACCGGCTGGATCTCCGAAGCCTACGCGGAGATCCAGCGCTGGAACGCGGATCCGGCCCATCCTCCGATCCGCTGCATGGCCCTCTACCGCTGGCAACGCGTGGATCCCTGGTTCATGGAGGGCAAGGCGGGATTGCTGCGCGATCTGGACCGCGCGCTCACGGCCCGCCTTCGATGGGATGTGGGGCTCCAGCGATACCCACGCATCACCCTCCGGATGGAGACGCCGCTTCGCGATCGGCCGGAAGGAGAACCCATCGGGCGGGCGCTCCCGACCGGGCAGGCCGCCTTCGCCGTCGAGCGGACGGAGGACGGCCGCTGGGTCGCCCTGCTCCTGCCGGATCAGGGGCGGTGGGGCTGGGCGCCCCGGGAAGCCCTCACGCTCCAGGGCGATCCCCAGGAGATCCCGGTGCGGCGCGACGGCCCGGTCCGGCTGACCCTGCGCCGGGCCACGGCGCTCCGCCTCGCGCCCTCCCCCACCGCCCCCGCCCTCGCCGAGCTCCCCGCGGGGAGCCGGGGCGTCGCCGAGCTGACAACCTCCGACCGCCGATGGTGGAGAGTCCGATGGGAGGGAGGCGCCGGCTGGGTGCACGCCCTGGACGTCGCCCTGGAAGGGGATCCCGGCCGCGTCCTGACGGCCCCCCACCCCTGGACCGATGCGGACCTCCAGCGCCTGAACCTCTCCCTGGAGTGGATCGAACCCCTGCTGCCCCGCCGGAAGCCTTCCCCATGGCCCCGCCGCCCCCTGGAGGGGGTCCGGTATCTGATCCTGCATCCTCTGGAGATCCCCGGGGATCTGCCCCCGCAGACCCTGGCGGACTTCCTGATCGAGCGTCAGGGACGCCCGGGCTTTCCCTATCACTTTTACCTCACGGCGGACGGACGGGTTTTCTGGACCCTCCCGCTGGAGGCGATGACGGATCACGCCGGCGGCTGCGGACGCATCAGCGTGGGCATCGCCATCGCCGGATGGCGGGAGGGCCAGCCGCTCGCCCCCGTGCAGCTGGACCGGGCCGCCCGGCTGTGCGCGTGGCTGGGGATCCGCTTCCGGCTGGGACCTGCTCAGATCCGGACGATCGATGAGCTCTTCCCCTCCGCCGGCGCTGTCCCCCTTTCCGGCGCGGCCGTTCGGGAGGCAACGCAGCAGATCCTGAAAGAAACCGGGTTGCCGATCCCCGGGCTGCCGGAGCCCGGCTGGCGCGACCTCCCCTCCCGCTCTCCCTTCCCGCCCCGCCCGCTCTGGGGGATCCGGGAGCTGGTCCTCCATCACACCGGGACCGATCCGGCTGTCCCGGCGGAGCAGATCGTTGCGTTCCAGGTGGAGCGGCTCGGGCTGCCCGGGCCGACGTATCATTTCCTGGTGGCCGGAGATGGAACCCTTTACCGGATCCATCCCCTGACGGCAGCGGTTTCCCATGCAGGGGCCGATCCGACGCGCTCCGTGAGCATCGGGCTGATCGGGGACTTCCGGAGGCAACCCCCGAAGGAGGGTCAGCTCACCGCCACGGCGGAGCTGATCGCCTTCCTCCTGGAGCACCTCGGGCTGGGGATCGAGGCGGTGAAGGGCCATGAGGAGCTGGACGGGACTCCGTGCCCGGGTGGATGGCGGACGGGGATCGCGTGGCGGGGGCTGCTGTGGGCGCAGGTTCAGGCGATCCGGCGGCGGCACGGCCTGGCTGTCTGATCTCCTCAGAGGACAGAGCGACGATGGCGTGGGAAGGGATCCTGGCGGCGCTGGCCTCGGCGATCATGCTGGGCGGGGCGCCGATCCTGGCCAAGCTGGCCTATCGGGAGGGCGCGGATCCGGCGATGGTGGTCATCCTGCGCAGCGGGATCGCCGCCCTGGCCCTGTGGGCCCTCTATCTGATCCATCCCCGCTGGCGCCGCTATCTTTACATCTATCCGGTGGGCCTGCTCGGATGCCTCGCCGTGGGCTTCACCAATGCCCTGGGCTCGATCTTCTACTATATGGGCCTCTACCGGCTGGACGCCGCGGTCGCCCATCTGATCTACTCCATGTATCCCGTCCTGGTCGCGGTGATCACCCACCTGAACGGGGAGCCTGTTCCGGGATGGACCCGTCTGCGGATCTTGATGGCCGGGCTGGGGGTGGGGCTGCTGCTGGGCCGCTTCCAGGGGATGCCGGATCTCCTGGGGGTGATCCTGGTGCTGCTCTCCAGCGGGCTCTACGCCCTCCACGTGGTGCTCAGCCAGCGGGTGCTCTACGAGATGCCGGCCCAGACCCTCACCCTCTACGCCCTGACGGCCACGGCCGCCTTCACTCCGGTCGCCGGCTGGGTGATGGGCAACGCCCACGCCTCCGTCCCGACGGCCGCCCTGGGCCCCATCGCCGCCATGGCGGGGGTGCTGATGCTCTCGCGGCTGACGATGTTCCTCGGCGTCAAACGCCTGGGAGGGGTCCAGACCGCCCTGCTCACGGTGCTGGAGATCCTGGTCACCGTGGGGCTGGCCGTTGGGTTCCTGGGGGAACACCTGACGCCGGTTCAGTGGCTCGGCGCATTGCTGATGATCGCCAGCGTGATGCTGATCGCCCGGGAGAGCCCCCGCGCCCCGATCCCGCGCTGGCGGATGCCCTTGCTGCCTCCCGCGGATTGACCTTCACGCGGCGAGGTCGCCGGCCTCGAAGGCGAACAGCGCGGGGATCCCACCTGTGTGCAGAAAGATGATCGGCTCGCGCTCCCCCAGGGCTCCCTTTCGGAGCAAATCCAGCATCCCGGCGAAGGCCTTCGCCGTGTAAACCGGATCCAGCAGGATCCCCTCCAGACCCGCCAGCTCCCGCAACGCCCGGTTTCCCTCCGGGGAGGGCAGGCCGTAACCCGATCCCGCGTAGGTCCGCTCAATCAGAGGCGCCTCGGTCGTCGGGAACCGGTGGGGCTCGCCCAGGCGGGCGCAGATCCGCCCGGCGAGGCGGGCGATGGCGGCCGGGAGGTCCTTCCACAACCCCCCGATGTCGATGCCCAGGGGGCGCAGCGAAGAGCGAAGCATGGTCAACCCCGCCCACAATCCGGCCAGCGTCCCCCCGGTTCCCACAGCCGTCACCACCCACGCGGGTCCCAACCCCTGCTCCTGGGCCTGCCGGTGGAGCTCCAGAGCGGCCCGCACGTAGCCTAGCCCGCCCAGGACCGAGCGTCCACCCACGGGGATGAAGTAGTGACGACCCACCCACACCCGGGCCAGGATCCGAACCAGAAAGTCCGTCCACGCGATGGAACGAGGGCCTCCCCCCTGGCCGAAGGGGAAGAAGTGCATATGGGCGCCGAGCACCTCGTTCAACAGCAGGTTGCCGCTCCAGCGCGAAGGACGGGGAGCGAAGTAAAAGAGATGGGGCTCCAGCCCCAGGCGCCGGGCGGCGGCAGCCGTGATCCGGGCGTGGTTGGACTGCAGGCCGCCGTAGGTGACCACGCGGCGATGGCCCCGGCGGAGGGCGTCGGCCAGCAGATACTCCAGGGGACGGGCCTTGTTGCCCCCCAGCGCCGGCCCGATGGCGTCCTCCCGTTTGAGGTAAACCGGCCGGCCCAGCGCCGCGCTCAGGCGAGGGAGAGGCTCCAGCGGGGTGGGCGCGGCGAAGAGCGGCACTCGAGGGATCGCCTCCAGACGACGCGCCAGCTCCTCCGCATCCATCGCGCGGCTCCCCTCTCCGAGCGCATCGCTCCTACGCTTCAACCAGGGACCGGGCCAGGCGCTTGCCCAGGGCGATGAGGGTGAGCACCGTCGGCCGTCCCAGCGCCTCCGGGAACACGCTGGCGTCGCAGACGTAAAGCCCCCGCACTTCCGTCTGCAGGTCCGCGTCCACCCACTCCCCGATGCGCACGGTGGCGCTCGGATGGGTCCCCCGCATCGGGGAGACGAAGATCGAGGCGGGATCCGCGCCGGCCTCGGCCAGGATGCGTCGGGCGATGCCCACGGCTTCCTGCAACCGGTCCCGATCCGTCGGGGTCAGCGGCTTCGAGAGGGATCCATCCGGGTGGAGGCGGCCGGAGAGCGCATCCCGGAGCTTGATCATCACCCCGAGCATCTGCCGCCAGCGCGGCCAGGTCGCCACATGGCGCGGGCCGCTCATCCCCGCCACCAGCGGATACAGCAGCCAGGGATCCATCAGCGTGCTGAACATGACCTCCAGCCCCGGATCCTCCCAGGACCAGGTCATCGGGGGATCCGAAGCGTTCCCATCCGTCCGGGATCGGCCGTAGACGATCACGGTGAGATCCATCGCCAGCCCCTCTCCGATCCCACGGAAACCGGAGGCCTGCAGGATGCGGGGGGTGCCCAGGCCCCCGGCGGCCAGCACCACCTGATCCGCCTGCGCGATGAAGGGCTGCCCCCGGATGCGACCCGCCACCCCCACCGCGCGGCCTCCCTCGAGGAGGACGCGCTCCACGAACGCGTAGGGGAGGAGGAGCGCGCCTGCCCGAACCGCCTCCTCCACGAACTCCGCGGCGCTCCATTTCGCCCCGCAGCGGCATCCGAGGAGGCAGTGGGCGCCGCACCGGAAGCGCGGGGCGCGCTCGGGGCGGATGAATTTGGGCTGAGGGTAGACGGCGTAGCCGAGGGCGCGGGCCGCCTCCGCCAGGCGGGTCGAGGCCGCGCCGCGGTGCTCCGGGGGCAGCGGGGCGATCCCCAGCTCCTCGATGGTCTCCGCAACCTCCTGCCGGAGATCGATCCCATATTTCGTCCGCAGCCAATCCGGCGGCGGCGCGGCGCAGCCGGCGAACATGCCGGTGGCCCCGCCTACCATACGGGGGGCCACCACCTGGATCCCCTCCGGGGTGAAGAAGAGGCCGCCCCGCTCGGTGTAGCGGAGGGCGCCCAGATGCGTGCCATACAGCGGGCGGCCCCGCTCCGGGCCGCCGCGCTCCAGCAACAGCACCCGCCGGCCCGCTCGGGCCAGCTCCCGGGCCACCGTCGCCCCGCCCGGCCCCGTGCCCACCACCACCACCTCCGCCTCCCACCGAAGCATCCCCATCCCGGACCCCCTCCCGAAGATCCCTGTCGGAGCGGCTTCCGCCGCGCCCCTCGCGCCATCGAAGACCGAGGTTCGGTGCGAAAGCCCCCACGTAAGCCGAAATTCATTTCGGCATCTGCATTGCAGGAACATCCTCCGCCGCGACCGATGGCTTCCGCTGCGCTCCCCTGGCGTCCCCGTAACCGATCGCCTCCCGGATAACCGCAACCGCCTTCATCCTCAGTATATCAGCGAGGGCGCCTCCGCAGCCGGGGATCCTTTTCCCTGACGGATCCGAGCTCCGTCCCGACCGGAGAGCGGGCAAGCCCCGGACCGGGAAGCGGTCCGGCGGGTGTGTCCCGATTTTGTCGGGCCTGGCCGCCTTGTAGGACAACTGCGAGCAGTTGTCCTACGATCTTGGGACACACCCGGTCCGGCGCGGGGCTTGCCGGTTCGGACGGACGTTGCTATAATTTTCGATGACGGGCGAGTAGCTCAGGTGGTCAGAGCGCACGGCTCACATCCGTGAGGTCGGGGGTTCGAGTCCCTCCTCGCCCATCCCGCCGCAGCCGCTGGGCTGCGGCGTTTTTTGTTCAGGCGGGGGCCCCCGGCGGTTTTGGAGCCCCGCCGGATGCGGCCCTAAAATCCTCAAGGAATCCATCGGGTTGCGCTCAGGAGGCTGAACGTGAGCGATCTGGGCAAACGGCTGGGAAACCTCCTCCTCTTCGCCGTGCTGGCGACCGGCCTCGTCGGCGCCGCGTTCCTGACCGGGTTCGGCGTCGCCTGGGGGATGACCGCCCGCGCCCCCCACGCCCTCCCCACCACCCCAACGACCGCTGCGCCGGCCGCTCCTCCGCAGGACCTCCAGGAAGCCTTCGGCGTGTTCTGGGAGGCATGGAAGCTGATCCAGGAGGAATACTACGGGGAGATCCCCTCCCCCCAGACCGTCGCCTACGGCGCCATCCGGGGGGCCCTGCAGACCCTGGGGGATCCCTACACGTCTTTCATCGAGCCGAAGATCGCCCGCATCCTGGAGGAGGACGCCTCCGGGCAGTTCGAGGGGATCGGGGCCATGGTGCGCATGAACCGGGACAACAAACTGGAGATCGTGCGCGTCTTCGAGGGCTCCCCGGCCCAGAAGGCGGGCCTCCGCGCGGGGGATCTGGTGATCGAGGTCAATGGGCAATCCATCGTCGGCTACAGCATCTACGAGGCCGTCACCCTGATCCGGGGCCCGGCAGGCACCTCGGTGACCCTCACCATCGAACGGCCCGGCCAGCGCGATCCCATCCGGGTGACCGTGACCCGGGCCCGCATCACCATCCCGGTGGTGGAAGCCCGCATGCTGCCCGAGGGCATCGCTTACCTTCGCCTCTTCGACTTCAGCGCTCAGGCGACCCGACAGCTCCGAGATCAGCTCCGCTCCCTGCTGGCTCAGAACCCCCGCGGCCTGATCCTCGACCTGCGCGACAACCCCGGCGGGTTCCTGGACCAGGCGATCCAGGTGGCGGATCTCTTCCTGGATGAAGGGATCGTGGCCTACGAACGGACGAAGGACGGCGAGGAGCGGGTTTTCCGTTCGAAGAACGGCGATCCGGGCGAGAAGATCCCCATGGTCGTGCTGGTGAACGCCGGCAGCGCCAGCGCCTCGGAGATCGTCGCCGGCGCCCTGCAGGACCGCGGACGCGCCCTCCTGATCGGCGAGCGCACCTTCGGGAAGGGATCGGTCCAGCTCTCCCACACCCTATCTGACGGCTCGGAGCTCCGGGTGACCATCGCCCGCTGGTTCACCCCGAAGAACCGGGCGATCCACGGGGAAGGGTTGAACCCCGATGTGGAGGTGAAGGTGGAGCCCGGGGCGGAGGCCGGCGGGGCCGATCCCCAGCTGCAGCGCGCGGTGGAGGTCCTGCTTCAGGGGCGTTGACCCATGAGCGGCCGACGCGCCCTTGGGCTGGCGGACAGTGGGGTCCTCCTCGCCCTGGCCGGATGGATCGCTCTCCTCTACTGGCCCTTCTGGTCCGGAGACCCGAGGGCGCAGGCCGCCTTCCGGCCGGGGGACTTCACCGAGCACCACTACCCGTTCGCGGCCTACGCCCACCGACGCCTTCAGGAGGGGCAGCTGCCCCTCTGGGATCCCTACACCCTGGGCGGCCATCCCTTCGCCGCGGACATCCAGGCCCAGGCCTTCTATCCGGTCCGCTGGGCGGTCGCCTTCCTCAGCCAGGGACATCCCCTGAGCGCCCGAGCTTACGCCGCGGAGACGATCGCGCATCTGATCCTGACCGCATGGGGGGCCTACGGGTTCTTCCGCCGCACCGCCCGCGATCGCGCGGCCGCGGCCTTCGGCGCCTTCGCCTGGGGGCTGAGCGGGTATCTCACCGGCTACCCCCTTCAGGATCCCCCCATCGTCGCCAGCCTGGCGTGGCTGCCCTGGCTCCTGTGGGGGCTGGCCGGGCTGCTGGAGGGAGCTCCCCATCCCGGCCGCTGGCGCGCCCTGGCGATCCTCGCCTGGGCGATGACGTTCCTCGGAGGGCACACGCAGACCGCGCTCTACGTCTATCTGATCGCGCTCTCCTTCGCGGGGGCTCAGCTGTGGGCCCGGCAGGCCGGGCGCGCCCGGGGAGCGCGGGAGCTGGCTCGGGTGATCCTGCTGGGCACCGGGCTCACGGCGGCGCCGCTCCTCGCCACGCTGGAGCTCATCCCCTGGACGGAGCGGCCGGAGTGGACCTTCCTCCAGCGGGCGGGCGGGTTCGAGCTGTGGGAGCTGGCCGGTGTGCTCTGGCCGCATCTGACCCTGTGGTCTCCCCTTTATGTGGGGATCCCTACGCTGCTTCTGGCCCTCATCGGCCTCGCCGCGGGGATCTCGGAGGGACGGCCTTTGCCGGTCCTGTGGGGAGGGCTGGCGGGCATCGGCGGGCTGTGGGCGCTAGGAGGAGAAGCCGCCCTGTATCCGGCCCTCGTCCGTCTCCTGCCGGTCCTGGAGCTCTTCCGCAACCAGGAGCGGGCGGCCCTGATCCTCGCCTGGTGCCTCGTCGCCCTGGCGGTGGAAGGCTGGCCCCGTCCGCCCACTGAATCTCTCCGGCGCGCACTAAGATGGATCGTAGGGGGCACCGGGTTGCTGCTCCTGGGGGCCCTTCTGCTCATCCAGGCGCAGGACATCTCGCAGTGGCCTCGCCTCCATCGGCTGCTCGCCCAGGCCGGGTGGCCGTGGGCGATGGCCGCGGGCGCGCTCCTCCTCCTGCGCGGCTGGCCCCGCACCCGCTGGGCCCTCGTCGCCCTGCTGGCCCTGGATGTAGGCTCCGTCGCCTGGCGGACCGCGGAGGCGGGCCATCGGGTCTGGCAGGATCCGGAGGCGGTCAACGCGCCCCCCATCACCCCGGATATGCTCCCGGCGAGCGGGTCTCCCTACCGGGTCGACACCCGGGGGCTGGCCACCGGGAACTGGACCGCCCGGGTCGGCGTGGAGGACCTTCATGGCTCCGTCACGCTGGCCCTGCGTCCCTTCCTGCGGTTCCGCCAGGAAGCGCCGGGGGAGCGGGTCTGGGCGCTGATGGGCGTGGGATGCTACCTCCAGCGCACCGATGAGCCGCCCCTTCCCTTCCCCTCCCGCCCCGTTCGATCCCTCACGCTCGGCGAAAAAGCCGTCGAGCTGCGCTGCCTGGAGGCCCCCTTCTCCCGCTTCCATCTGGTGTATGAGGCAGTGGCCTTCGATGAGGAAACCGCGTTACGCGCCCTGCGGGACGCCGCCTTCGACCCTCTGCGGACGGTGATCCTGGACCGCCCGTGGCCGCTGCCGGGGATGTCTGCGCCCTCGACGCCGCCGCGCCTGACGGTGCAAGCCTGGGCCCCCGAGGCGCTGCAGCTGGAAGTCTGGACGGAGAAGCCCGGGTTCCTGATCATCGGGGACGTCTGGTATCCCGGCTGGCGGGCGTGGGTGGATGGACAGCCCGCCCCGGTGCTGCGGGCCTATACGACCCTGCGGGCGGTCCCCGTGCCCGCGGGGGCCCACGTCGTGATCCTTCGCTACGAGCCGCTCTCCGTGCGCCTGGGCCTGGCCCTCTCCGGGATGGCGTTTGCCCTCCTGTGCCTCAGCGCCTTCCACGGAAGGCCGTGAGATACCCGATCCCCGCCTAACGGGGGAGCGGGAGAAGGATCGATAGATTCCGCCACGGACGGTAGAGACGATAGAGGCCATCGGCATCCGCAAACCACACCGCCCCATCGGGTGCCACCCAGGGGCCGATCCGACAGAAGGCTCCAGGGATGGAGTAGACGAAGACGCCGGTCATGCGCTGACGGACGCCGTCCAGCATGAACAGGTGCAACTGACCGGTGTTCCAGGCACATACGAGCACCGCCCCGTTCCATTCCGGAAACATGGGGCCGGAGTAGACCGCGATCCCTGCTGGGGCGATGGGCGTTTTCCAGACATAAAGGGGTTTCTCAAACTGGGGCAGGTCGGCATACTCACACGTCTGATGGTTGAAATCCCATGGCCAGCCGTAGTTCCCACCCGCACGGATCCGGTTCAGCTCATCGTTGCACTGGGGCCCGTTCTCTGCTCCCAAGATCTGCCCGGAGAACGGATCGAAGGTGAAGGCAAAGGTGTTCCGGAACCCCAACGCGAACACGCTGTCCAAGTTCGGACCATCACCATCGTAAAACGGGTTGTCGCGAGGGATCGTTCCGTCCGGATTCAGGCGATGCATCTTGCCGGCCGGATGTTCGAGATACTGGGCAGGGTTCCCCAGGCAGAGATCCCCGATCGTCACGTAAAGACGCCCATCCGGCCCGAATTCCACGTGGCCCGAGAAGTGAAAGGGGCACGAGGGGTCAAAAGCCACGCGCATCAAAACCGTTGGATCCACGCCACGGCCCGATTCGTCCCGATACCGGACCAGACGCCACTCCGGCTGGGGCCGAGCGGATGTGTAAACCAGATACACGAACCCATTCCGCTCGAAATGGGGGTCCAGGGCCAGTCCCACCAAGCCACGCTCCCCCTCCGTGCTCACTGTCAGGGTCAGCCAGCGCTGGAGGGATGCGCCATCAAAGGTCCACACATGCGCTTCCTGGTTCCCACCGAACCCGCCTTTCTCAGCGATGAACATCCGACCATCCGGCGCGAAGGCCAGCGCGGTTGGCACAGAGGAGAGGGAGAACATACGGGCCACGCTCGCCCCTGGAGGGAGCATATGAAGATCAGGGAGCAGATGGAAGGGAAAGCGGACGGGCTGTTCAGACGGCAAGCCGATTCGGCCGGAGGGCTGAACCTGGCACGCCGAAAGAACCAGGAGAACCAAGAGGGGGATCGCCAAGGGAAGCGCCCTCCCAGGGCTCCTGCTGGGCTGTCCTCTTGCAAGGAGTGCTAAAGTTGCCATGTTTCCCCCCATGCGTGCAGGCGGGCCCGGTAATCCGGTCGCTCGTAGCGATCAAGGGTGAAGGCGGGCGCGTAGTCCGGGAGCGGCTCCCCCAGGATGTGGGCGGTGAGCAGCTCCCCCGCCCCCATCGCGGCCATGATGCCGAAGCCGGAGAGGGCTCCGATGACATACGCCCCCGCCACCGGCAGCGGGCCGATCAGCGGGCGGTTCTCCGGCGTCCGCACATAGTATCCGCCGTCCACGGCCGGGCGGGGCATGCGCGAGAGATAGATCCGCAGCCCGGGGATCAGCCCCGCCAGCCCGCGCAGCACCACCTCGGGAAACAGCGGGTCTTCCGGAAGCGGGAAAACCGGCTCGACCGGCCGGGCCGCATAAGGCCAGAGCATCAGGACGTAGGGGCTCTCCGGGCCGCCCTCCGGGCGCAGATGGGCGCCCCCGGGCAACACCCCGAGCAGCTCCGAACGCCCCATCTCCTCCAGCAGGTCCCGCTCCTCCTCCGACCACGACAGCGGAAGGGGATCCATCCCGATAATCAACGGCGCGTCCCGGGGGATCACCCGCTCCACATCCGGGAACATCACCTTCCGATGCAGCTCGCAGAACACAGGGAGCTCCACGTCCATCATCCGGGCCACTTCCCGGAGGAAGGGGCCGGCCGCGTTGACCAGACATCCTGTGGCCACCGTCTCCTCACCCCCCGGGACGCTCAGGCGGACCGCCTGCACCCGTCCGCCCCGAACTTCCACGCCGACCAGACGGGCGGATCGGAAGGCGACGCCCCGCGCCCGGGCCTGTTCCAAAAGCAACATCCCCAGACGGTGGGCGCTCAACCAGCCGCACCGGCGGACGTGGAACACGGCCACCGCCCGCTCGGTGAGATACGGGAAACGACGGCGGATGAGGCCAGGATCCAGAAACGCGTCCACACCATCCGGGAGGCCCTCGAACCCTTCAGGGGGCGAGGGGAGATACGGTGGATCCCCCGGGGAGCCCGTGTGGCGACGGACCGGCCCCGCCCCTTCCCGGGCGGTCTGCTCCGCCGCCCGCAGCAACCCCTCCGCCCGGCAGGGATCCGTGGTCACGTAAAGGTAGCCCCGCCGGTTCAGGCGGAAGGCATTCCCCGTCGCCCGGGCCAGCTCCTCCAGGAGATCAATGCTCCGGTTCATCAGGCGGACCATCGCCCCGTCGGGCCCCGGCCACCAGTTGCGGTAGGCCTCGGTGGACTTGTCGCTGGTGAGGCCCAGCGGGGGGCCTGAATCCACCAGGAGGATCCGGAGGGAAGGCTTCCGAAGGCTCAGATGATAAGCGGCGGAGATCCCCGCGATCCCCGCCCCGCAGATCACCACATCGGCTACCCCCATCGTCCGCTCGCCATGGAAAGAGGCTTGGGAGCGCGGCCCGCACGTGCCTACCCTCCGTTCCGCCGGCCGCAGGTGCAGTTCTCGCCGCCGGAGCAAGGCTGCTCCGCCTTCTGCTGGAGGGCCTTCAGCTCCTCCAGGGGCTGGAGCTGCTCCTTCGGCACCTCGTGGATCTGATCGCCCACGCGGACCAGGGCCGCCTCTTTGAGAGGGAGCACCTCCACCACCACCCCTTCCCCGTAAGGGGTCATCACCGCCTTGCCCTTCTTGGGCAGCTCCTGCTTCGCCCGGACGTATTGCTCGTATTCGTAGATCAGGCAACACCGGAGCCGCCCGCACATCCCGGTGATGTCCTCCGGGTTCAGGGAGAGGCCCTGCTCCTTAGCCATCTTGATGGAGATGGGGCTGAACTCGGTGAGGAACAGGGCGCAGCACCGGGTCTCGAGGCCGCACGCCCCCATCCCGCCGATGATCTTCGCCACATCCCGGGGCCCGATCAACCGGAGCTCCACCTGGCGGCCCCGGTAGATGGCCGCCAGCCGCTCCCGAAGGGGCTCCAGGTCCACCTTCTCCTCCGTGTGATAGAGGAAGGAGATGTGCTTGCCGTCGAAGGAGATCTCGACCTTCACGATCTTGATGGCAAGGCCCAGCTGGCGGGCGTGGTCACGGGCGACCACCAGCGCCTCGATCTCCTTGCGTTCCCAGTATTTGCGGATGGCCAGGTCCCGGTTGGTGGCCGGCCGCTCCACCGGCCGCAGGGGGCCTTCAATCCGTCCGCTGCGGGGCATCCCCAGGGAGACCACGCGGCCCAACTGCTTGCCACGGGGGGTCTCCACGATCACCCAATCGCCCACCTGCAGGTCGTAAGGCCCCGGGTCGAAGTGATAGATCTTGCCGACCGGATGGAACCGGACGCCCACCACCCTTTCACCGTCTGGGATCATCTCCGCTGCCATCGCGCCGCTCCATAAAGGGGTGCTTTTGAGATCTGCGTTCCGGATCGGAATGCGCCTCGCTTCGGGTTATTCGATGGCGATCCATTCCAGGCCGGGGATCATCATCCGCCAGCGGACGTCGAAACGCCACAGCCCGGCCTCCCGGGCGATCCGGAAGGCCTCCTCCATCTCCCGGCGGAACACCCGCCGGTTGATCTCCGCGTAGCGGGGGTCCGTCTTCGCCTTCCAGGCCGGGTAATACTGATCCATCAGGTTGACATAGGTGTCCCGGGAGAGCCCGGCCAGCCAGCGCATGATCTCCCGGGTTTCGTCCAGGAGGCCGGGCATCACCAGATGGCGCACCAGCACGCCGCGCACCGCCAGGCCGTCCTCGTCCACCCGGAGCTCGCCCACCTGGCGATGCATCTCGGCGATGGCCTGGCGGGCCACCTCCGGATAGTTCGCCGCCAGCAGATACTTCCGGCTCCGCTCGGGGGTCCAGAGCTTGAAATCCGGCATGTAGATGTCCACCAGCCCCTCCATCACCCGCAGGCTCTCCAGGCTGTCGTAGGCGCTGGTGTTATACACCAGAGGGACCCGCAAGCCCATCTCGATGGCATAGGGGAGCGCCTCCACGATTTGCGGGACCACGTGCTCCGGGGTGACGAAGTTGATGTTGTGACAGCCCATCTCCTGCAGGCGGATCATCAACCGGGCCAGCTCCTTCGGTGTCAGCTCCTCCCCCTCCCCCAGCTGGCTGATCTCATAGTTTTGGCAATTCGAAACTGCAACAAATGACGCGACATAGGAATGATCCGGGTCTGATATTTCGAGATTATACACCCAGCCCTTATAACTCTTTCGACGGATCTCCCGTATTGGTATCAGATAGAAATCTCCAGCATCCCGGTAGAAATAGCGACGAAGACCTTTCTTAGGGATTTTCACGATGAATATGGGAGATTGCCTTATCTTTCGACCTTCTATGCGACTTATTGGCGGTCCATTCCATTTATAAATCGCAGGGATACTGTTCAAGCGAAGACCAACTTCAAAGATGCCGAAAGCCAGATTCCTGGACACGGTTGTTAAGACCTCATAGGAACGCTCCGTGTGGCCATCCCCTGTTAGCAGCCCCCTTAGAAAGTAACGCAACAGAAGATCGGAAGATCGAAGCAAATGGAGAGGAACGCGCTTGCTATGAGAGTTAAAGCCGCACAACTTGGCAAACAATAGAGCAAGGGAGGTCTTCCCAACTTCTACAGTGATCGTAGTTCGTCGCCGAACTTGTCGAGGTTGAACTCCGAAGCGGCGCTTCAAGATCTGGGCGACACCATTGGCTAACCTGCCCTCATGAAGACCAAATGAAAAGATTAATCGGTATGATTGTAGTCGATCTCGAGACTTCGTTACGTGCCCTTCTGCGCAATATATACCCAAAAGCCATGCGAGATCCGGAGTCAGAGGTATATGGCTGGGTATGCCCGGTCGCTTCTCCGTCTTAAAACGCACCGTTTTCCCTTCAACGACCAAATCATTCGTCGCGAATGTTTCTGCATTTAGCAATCCACGTCGCCACATTCCACGAAGTTTACGCACATAAGCAGGATGATAACCAGTCAAAAGAGCCAGATAATTTGAGGAGATCGGTTGAGAGAATAGGGAGATCAATGTCTCCATTGGTAAACGATGAGTCATCTTGCGGAAACGGACCTTCTCCTGGGAAAGGATCCCCCGAACCTCCAGGCGCTCTATCGGCTCCCATCCGATCCGCTTGGGGACCAGAAGCCAGTGCTCGCGGGTCAGCTGATCTGCACGGATCTTCCGCACCTGATCCGGCGCCGAGGGATGGACCGCAAACACTTCATGGTTCGGGGTCAGAAGCAACGGCGGGCAGTAGTAAGGCTGAATCTGAATCAGATGGCCTTCGAAGGGATGCCGGAAGGCCTTGCTCACACAGGCCAGCCGACCGAGACGCGTGAAGACCCTCAATGGCTTCTCGAAGAAACGCACCTGCCCGCCAGCGTAATCCAGCTCCCGATCCCCCCGTTCGTAGATCTCCCGAATCGGCAGCGGCCCTTCCTCCGTGGCGATCATGGTTTCCGGCGCCACGCAAAAGACGCAACGCAAGTTACACCAGGAGAAGAAAATGGTCCCGGACCCCCGCCAGCCGCGCAGGACGTCCTCCTCCCCGAAATGGGGGAAGGCGCTGGCCACGCGGGCATAGCGCCCCACCCGGCAGACCCCGAAGGCGTTCTCCAGGCGGTTCACGCCCTTGCACAGGCGCGGACAGACCCGACAGGAGGGCCCCAGGTGGGAGAGGGCCTCCTCCACCTTCTCTTTCAGCCGGCCCTCTTCGTAGGTCTTCAAGTAAGCCGGGACGAACTCGCGGCGGGGGATGACGAAGCGGCCGTTCCCATGGACCTCCGGCGGGATCACCCAGCGCCCCATCCGGATCCTTCCCTCCTCTCGGAAGACGAGAGCGCCGCGTCCAGGAGCTCGGAGAGATGCCGGACCTGCACGGCGAGTCCCGACCGGCGGGCGCCCCACTCCAGCTGGAGCAGGCATCCCGGGTTGGCGGTGACCACCACGGAGGCTCCCGTAGCGGCGATGTCCGCCATCTTCCGCTCCAGCAGCCGGCGGGACATGGCCGGATGGGTCAGGTTGTAGATGCCGGCGCTGCCGCAACAGCGCGTCGCGTCCGGCAGCTCCCGGAACGTCGCCCCTCGCAGCCGCAGGAGCAACGCCCGGGGTTGCCGCCGCACTCCCTGGACGTGGCTCAGATGGCATGGCTCATGATACGTCAGGCGGAGACCTGAAGCGACCGGCTGGAGCTCCTCCGGCCAGATCGCCTCCAGCCACTCGGTGAGGTCGCGGATGCGGGCGGCGAAGGCCCGCGCGCGATCCGCCCACTCCGGATCCTCCGCCAGCAGATGGGGGTATTCCTTCAAGAAACCGCTGCACGCCGCGCAGTCCGCCACGATCGCATCCAGCGGCCCCAGGGCCTCAAAGGCGGCGATGTTGCGACGGGCGAAGCGCCGGGCCGTCTCCCGCAGGCCCTGATCGTCCTGAGGCGCGCCACAACACGCCTGATCCCGCGGAACCACCACCGCGCACCCCAGACGCTCCAGCAGACGAACGCTGGCCCGCACCACGTCCCCATACACCGCGTTCATCACACAGCCCAGAAAGAAGCCCACCCGGTAACGAGCCCCCGCCGGGGCCGGGCGATGGCGCAGCGCCCGACGGACCGGAGGGGCGGGACGCGGGACCCAGTCCAGCGGCTCCCGCAGCGGGGGGAAGAAACGGAACAGCCGGCGGGCGAGGGGGATCAGGCCCAGGCGCCAGGCCGCGCGCAGGGGGGCAGCCGCCCACTCGGCCGCCCGGGGCGAGCCCAGGGCGCGCTCCAGCAGCAAACGCAGCCACCACGGCCGCGGACGCTGGGCCGCCGCAGCCGCCCGCCCGGCCACGATCAGCTCCCCGATGGGAACCCCCGCCGGGCAGACCGTGTTGCACGCCCGGCAATCCAGACAGTGATAGAGATGGGCCTCCACGGATTCATCGAGGGACAGCCGGCCCTCTTCCACCGCCCGGAGGAGGGCCAGGCGCCCCCGCGGGGATTGCGCCTCGTGGAGGGTCTCCTGATACGTGGGACAAACCGGGAGGCAACGGGCGCACCGGATGCAGGCCAGCAACGCCTCGTAATCCGGCCCCTCCGCCAGCGCCACCCGAAGACCGGGGATCGGCTCGAAAAGGCGAGCGGAGAATTCCGTCATGCCACACCCCCTTTCGCAGCGATCGTGTTACTCTGGATCCCTACCGGATCCGGACCCGGAAGGAAAGCACTCCAGCCACCCTGAGGCTTGACAGGTTGTCCTCATGATGTTAGGATCTGGTTAGTTTGCTGCTGGTTTGAGAACGGAGAAGAGAGGAGGCGGAATGGTCCGCCGGATCCCGATTGGGCTGCTGATCTTCGGATTGACATTCTGTGGGAGCCCTTCGCCCTCCCCCACTCCGTTGCAAACGGCGGAGGCCATTGGGGTCCCCTCCCCTTTGTCGGCCCTTCCATGGCTGCTCGTCTCCCCCTCCGCGGAGCCGGCTTCCTCGCCATCCCCGACGGCCTCCGCGGAGATCTCAGCAACCGCCACCTATCGGCTTTATCTCCCAGGAGTGTTTCGCCAGTTCGTCCCGAGCAGCCCTGACGAATGGACCCAGCACGCCCATGATGCCCAGCGGACCAGCTACACCTCCCAGGTGGTTCCCCCTCCCTGGCGCTGGAAGTGGGCATGGAACGGGCCGGATGCCCAGGGCCGGGTGAGCCCCGGCAAGTTCCCCCTCCCCCGCAACAGCCAGCCGGTCACCGGCGGGGGGCGGGTCTACATCGCCGCCGGCGATCGCGGCGTCTTCGCCCTGGACAACGCCACCGGACGAGTGCTCTGGAATCGCAACCCGGGCGGCGCGCGAGTGAACTCCACCCCCGCTTATGACCCGGAGACCGGAGCCCTCTTCGTCCTCTCCACCAATGGCGTCCTTTATAAGCTGGATGCCGCCACCGGCGAGATCCGGGGCCAGTTCCCTACAGGCGCCTCCAGCGATCTGCCGCTCCCGCCGGCGCTGTTCGGGGATCGTGTGTTCATCGCAATGGGGAACCGGGTTTACGCCCTCAACAAGTTCACCCTCTTCCCCTTCTGGTCCTACGACGCCGGAGCTCCCGTGCACACCCCGCCAGCCTACTCTCCCTCCTGGGATCGAGTGGTGGTCGTTTCCCAGGATCTCTACGTCCATGCCATCCAAAACACCGATGGGAGGCGGGCCTGGCGGGTCAAGCCCACCCCCCGCCAGCCGGGGGATCCCGGCTCCTCCTCCAACAACGCGGAGGTCAAAAACGGGTGGCCGGTGATCGCCGAGGGCCATGGCCTGGTCCTCATCAAGCTGCGCCTGGACTGGGAGGCGATGTGGAAGCCGTGGAGCCCATGGCCGGGCGATAACGCGACGATGCGGAGCGGGCTGGCCGCCCAGCCCCAATATCAGGCTCTGCTGGCCCTGCGCCTGTCAGACGGCTCCCCGGCCTTCATTGCCAACGTCGGCCACGGCGGGTTCGGGGACGGCGGCTATCTCCCCATGGGCCCCCAGCCGGTCGTCAAGCGCTTCCCGGACGGCCAGGAGGTCGCCTATGTCGTCATGCGCGGATCCCCGTGCCTGCAGTCCCCATGCGATGGGCGTTACGATTCCCGGCTGGGGGAGATGATGCTGGATGATACCACAGTCCCGGGCTACCGGGCCGGGGACGTTCGCTTTATGCAAAACACCTTCTTCCCCACCGACGAACAGGCGAATCTTTCCATGGCTGGGGACTTCATCTTCGGGGCTCACTGGATGTTCGGCCTGGCCCATCAGATCGTGGATCGCTCCCCCTCCCGGGGAACCAGCAGCAATCCCATCGTCACCCGCAACCTGCCCCACATCATCACCTCGGCCAGCAACTGCGGCTTCAGCCCCACCCACTACTGTCCAGGTTCTCTGGTTCAGGACGGTGATTCGCGAACTGTACCGAGCGGCTTCTACATCTACTACAACCAGGGAAGGGTGTATGACCAATACTGGTCCGAATACGCCGCCTGGGTGATCAGCAACAACACCATCTATTTCGTCAGCACGGATGGCGCAGTGGTCGCGCTGGAGCACGGGGATCCCCTCTCGGTCTCCTCGGGCTCCTCTCCAAGCCTTCCGGACGCCCGCGTGGAAACCTCATGGCCGGAGAAGGAGAGGCCTGCCGAACGCGCTCCGAACCTGAATCGACCGATCCCCGCTTCGCTCGCGGCGATGCACGTGGGAAAGGTCCGGGAGGTGGAGGGGGTCATTCGCTTCGTGTTCAACAACGGGAAAGCCGTTTACCTGGGATTCCAGAACCCACATCAAGGCGCGTTGAAAATCCGCATCCTGCGCCCCTACTGGGATCGCTTCCCGTTGCCGCCCGAGCAGATGATCCGGCCCGGCACCGCGATCCGGGTACGCGGCCAGATTGACTGGTATCAGGGAGATCCACAGATCCTCGTAGAGCAACCGGATCAGATCCGTATCGTGGACTCCCTGTGGCTCACGGATCTGGCGTTCCTCCTCCGCACCGGGGTCACACGCCCATAGCGGATCGAGGGAAGACCCCATCAAGGCGGGTAAACCGCGTCCAGGGGACGATAGGCCACCCGATAGTCATAAAACGCCCGGACGGTCTCCCGGCCGGCCTCCCCGATTCGGCGCGCCTCCCCGGGGTCCCGGAGCATGGCGATCACCGCCCGGGCGAAGCCCTCCGGATCGTCCGCGATCCAGATGTTCTCCCCATGATGGGCCCTCAGCCCCTCACAGCCGATGGCGGTGCTCACCACCGGCATCCCCCGGGACCACGCCTCCAGGATCTTAACCCGGATGCCGCTGCCCGCGTGGAGCGGGACGATCACCACCGCGCTCTGCCGCCAGTAGGGGGTGGGATCGGCCACAAAGCCCGACACAACCACCGAGGGATCCCGGGTCGCCCACGCCTGCAGATCCGCGGGTGGGCGGGCCCCCACCAGAAACAGCCGGGCCTCCGGCACCGCCGCCCGCACCCGCCCCCATACCTCCCGCAGAAACCACCGGATCCCCTCCGCGTTCGGCGGCCAGTGCAGCCCCCCGATATGCAACACCCCCATCGCCCCGGGCTCCCGGGGGATGGGAGGGAAATCCTCAGGATCCAGGGCGATGGGGACCACAAGGATCGGCAGCTTCCCACCTGCTGCCTCCTCCAGCGCCGCCCGGTCGCTTTCGCTCACGGCAACCACGTGATCGAAGGCCCGACAGATCCTCCCCTCATACCGCCTCAGGCGCTGGGCCTCCTGGGCCGCGAGGAACCGCAAGGGTCCCGGCGGCATCGCCCGGGCCAGCCGCTCCGCAATCTGCCAGACCGCGTTGTGGGCATCCAGCACCCGCCGCGCCCGCACCGGAAGCGCATAGGGCGCCATGTTGAGCTGATCCGCGTGGACCGCGTCGAAGGATCCGGCCATGTTCGATTGTTCCAGCAAGCGGTAGAGAGCAGGCCGGTGATCCCGGGCGATCACGAAGGGCTCGCCGGTGACCATCGCCCGCAAGAGGGCGATCCCATCCCGAAATCTGGAGCGGGGGAGGAGAACCGTGTGGATCGCCTCGCAATAGGGGCGCAACGCCTCAGCGGACCGGGCCTCTCCGTCGGAGCGGACAAAGGAGACCAGGGTGATGCGATGATGTCGGGCCAGATAACGCAGGGTGTAATGCGTCTTGATCTGCGGCCCGCTGGCCAGCGGATAGGGCAGCACCTGTGTGAGCATCAGGATCCGCACGGGCTCTCTCCTTAACGAAAGGACTATGAGCGCCGCCGTAACGCCCATCCGCCGATGGCGCTCAACCCGATCACTCCTCCGCCCATCAGAACGATCAGGCGCAGCGCCTCGGAGTCCGGCCGGGGCTGGCCCGCCGGCAGGTTCGGATCCATCGTCTGCGGGACAAAGGGGGTGGGGGTCGGAAGCACCCGCCCTCCGGAGGGCATCGGGAGCGAGGGCGTCGGGGTAGGAGTGGGCACCGGCGTGCGCCGAACCGGTGGGGCATCCGTCAGGGCCGTGCTATACCAGACTGTATAGCGGGCCGCGTCCGAGTTATACATATTCTCCGGGTCCCGTTCGAACCATACCAGGTGCAACCGGCGACCCTCCGAAACCGCCAGCCGGGTCCATTCCGGGAAATTCCGCCCTGTGGAGACCAGGAAGGGGCCCTGCCAGGTGGTCCCATCCCACATCAGATGCCAGACCCCCAGCTGGCCCTCCGCCCCCACCGCCCCCACGCCCGCGAAATGCAACCGGCCCAGGCTGTCCGCAGCGATGTCGTAGTCATCATACGGGATCTGAGTCCAGGGCCGGGCCTGGAAGCCGGGAAGCAGGGTGGGCGAGGTCCAGGTCTCCCCATGATCGCGGGAGCGTTGAAAATAGACGCCGGGTCCCTCTGCCACCCGCCAGACCAGGAGGAGCGTCCCCTGTCCATCCTCCCCGATCACCGCCTGCTGAGGGGTGCCCACAGTGGCCGTGATCCACACCGGTTCCCTCCAGGTGCGGCCTCGATCCGGCGAACGGGCCAGGCGGACGCCGGCGGGCTTCCCGCCGCCTACGAAGAGGCCCTCGCTCTCCTGCCATGTCACATACAGCCAGCCCCCCTTGCCGATCCAGAGATGAGGCTTCAGGGAATCATGTCCCGGAGATCGCGCGAGGTTCACCGGGGATGACCAGGTTTCCCCATCATCGTCGGAGAACCGGTAAAAAATATCCGCGCATCCTTCGCAGGAAGGAGCGGTTACGATCTCCGACCAGACCACATGGATCCGGCCCTCCGAATCCACTTCGAGCTCGTTGTAATAGGCCACGCCAGATCCGCTGAGCCGCCGGGGCGAGGCCCAGACTTGCGCTGAGGTCGCTTGAGCCATCGGGGCCTTCGAGAAATACAAAATTATCGGCACCCGGAAGGTCGCCAGCACATCCCCATATCGATCCAGCGTGATGGAATTGCGGACCGCATAGCTTTCGTTGTTCACGATCGGAACGGCCTGAACATCCACCGGAGTGGACCACGCGCTTCCTTGCCACCGGGTCAGCATCAATGCATCGAAGGCCGTTTGCCCACGGCGTGTCCCTCCAGCCCAGACCACGATGACGTTCCCCGCGTCATCCGCGACCACATCGGGGAACCAGGCCATCCAGTTCGGATCCGAAAGCCGCACCGGCTTCTCCCACCGGACCGCCTCACCCTGTCCGAAGGCGGGAGCGAACCTTCCGGTCCCCAGAGCCAGGAACAGCCCGGCAAGCAGAGCGATCCACCCGGATCGAAGCTTCCAGCTCATCATGGCTGCACGCTCCCTTCTCCAGATCGAAGCATCGTGCACTCCCGGGGCGCATACAGGCGATAAGGGCCGAAAGAGGCGATCGGCGGACAGCTTTCCTCTACCTCCCGATACAGCTGCACCCACCGCCCGAACGCCCCCACCAGCACATAGTCCGGATCGCTGGCCTCCCATCGATAGACGGCCGAGGGCGGCGGGCCACCGAACCAGATAAAGCGGGAGGCGACATCCAGCAGGGGCTGAGGGGGCTGATGGTACCGATGATCCGTGAGGACCATCATCTCCGGCTCCCACGTCTCGATCCGCGCCGCCTCCGGGATATGGGCGCGTAGATAGCGGGCCATCTCGAAGGCCGAGCCGTCACCGCCCCGGGCCACCCGCGCCGCCACCACCCCGGCGGAGCCGAGCAGCAGAACCGCCAGCCAGGCGGTCAGGGCCGCGGAAAGGCCCCACGACTTCTTTGCCTGCCTCCGGAGGTCCTCCAGCATGCCGCCGGCCCCCAGGCTCAGGAGCGCCAGGCCCGGGTAAGCGTAGCGCAGCCAGCCGTTCGAGGCCGTCACCAGCCATCCGATGTTGAGGGCGGCCAGGATCCCGATCATCCCCCAGCGATACCCCTCCGGCGTCCGCCGGGCGCTCCGCGCCGCCACATACAGGAGGAGGGGGAGGAAGGCTCCGTCGAAGACAGTGAGCAGGCTGCGGGCGGTCGCTCCCATGCGCGGCGAGGGGAACACCATCACGCTCCCGCCGGCGATGGTCCGCAGCTCCGTCAGGCTCCGCACCGGATCCGGGTTCAGGAGACCCCACAGGATCCCCTGCCAGACCCCCCAGAACCCCAGCGCCAGCCCCGCGATCGCCAGATTCCCCGCCCAGGTCCGCTCCCGATAGAACGTCTTCCCCAAGATCGCCATCGCCAGCAGGCCGGGGATGAGGAAGATGCCCCACTGGTTCTTGGTGATCAGGGCCAGCCCGAATCCGACCCCCGCCAGGAGGATCCCACCCCGCCGGTCCCGGGCCATCCGCGCCCAGCCGATCAGCCCCAGGGCCAGGAAGGCCATCGCCGGCACCTCCCCCAGCACCTGACGCCCGTAGGCCACGGTGTCCAGGCTCCGCGTGAACACGAACCACAAGGTGGCGAAGGCCGCCCCGGATCCCGGAACCCAGCGGCGCGCCATGGCGAAGAACAGGCTGGCCGTGAGCAACAGGTAACCGGCCATCACCCAGCGCGCCGGCCACAGATCCACCCCGAACACCTGGAAGGCGCCGGCGATCGGCAACAGCACGGTGGGCCCGACCCCCAGGATCGGCCCCGAGAACCGGAAGCCCTCGCTGCTGTAATCGGCGTATACCCCCCAGCGGACCAGCGCTTTGGGCACATGCAGGTGAGAGCCCTCGTCGAACCAGGTCGGAGGATAGAGCGCTAACCGATAGAAGGCCAGGGCGCTTAACCCGATCCCGCCCATGACCACCAGGAGCACACGCGCGAGCCGGCTCATGGCGCTCCCCCCGGGCTTGCGCCTTCACGGGCCATCTGAACCACAAAGACTGCGGCACGCGGGCGCTGGAACACGGGGATCAGCCACGGGATCCCCTCCAGCGAAGCTCCATCCGCCCCTACGATCACCCGAGTGATCCCATAGCGCTCGATCAGCGCCCGGCGCGCGGGCTCTCCCATCGCCGGGCTGTAGAAAGCGCGAACCTGCTCCCGGCGCTCGAAAAACCGCAGCGTCCCGGTCCAGTGGGCGAGAAAGGCCCGGCAGCCGGTCCACATGGGGACGAAAGCCCCCACCGGCTCGGGGGCCACGACCACTCCGTCCGCACAGCCATGCGCGGCCACCCAATCCAGCGCGGCCACTTCATCCCGATGCAGGCTGTAAGGAGGCTGCCCCCGGCTCAAGTCCAGGATGCGCCATCCCAGCAGATAGAGGTTCGCCGGAAGAGAGAGGATCAACGCCCATCGCATCCCCCGGGAGAAAGTCAGCGCGGGCCGCCGCCGGACGATGCGCTCCACCCCGCGCACGGCCCAGTAGGCGATGGGAACCTGCCATCCGTTCAGGAGATGGATCTGAAAGCTCAGGGGTAGATAAGCGAGGGGGAGATGGGCCAGGAACCACACCCCCATCCACGCCTCCACAGGCGTCCAGGCCCGCCAGCGCCGGGGATCCCCCAGACCGACAAGGGCCAGCAGGAAGGGAAGGCCCAGGAGCAGGAGGAGCTGCAGCGGGGGCGGCGTGAACACCCCGGCGTTGACGAACTGGGCCAGCACCTCCCGCCACGTGGGATCCTGGCGGGTCAGCCAGGCCATGTAAAGCGCCCCCGGAGCCGCCATCCCCAGCACCAGCGCCGCGTGAGCGCCCTCCGTCCATGGGAGCGAGCGGCGCGTCATCATCCGCCACAGGAGCCACCCCCCGAGGACCGCCCCGACGGTGAGCAGGTCATAGGTGTGATGCAGGCTGAGGGAGAGGGCAAGCAGGCCGGCTCCCAGGCTGGCCCGCCAGCGGCCGCCCGTCATCCCCTCGAAGGCCAGCAGGAGGATGGCAGCGATGGAGGCCAGCGCCAGCAGGAAATGGGGATAGGCGATGGCCGAAAAGAACGTGTTGGGCTCCGCGATGGAGGGAACATAAGGGGCCATCAGGGAGGGGAACGGAAGCCATCCCTGCAGACGCTTCACCACCGGGTGCAACCAGGCGAAACCGCTCCCCAGCACGGCCATGGCCAGCATCGCCCGGGCTTGCGAGACCGTGGGAGCCACCCGGCGGTAGAGAAGGCCCAGGACGGCCACGGCCAGCCAGATCGAGAGGGCGCGCAATATCTGATATATGGCCTCGTAACCCAGCCCGGTGATCCGGGAGACGTGGGCCAGGAGCCACCAGAGCAGATTGAAATAGGTCGCCGGCGTGGGCTCGGGAGTCAGCAGGTTGGGCGCCAGGAAACCCTGCTGAAAGGCCCGCCACCACGCGAAATACTGCACGTGATCGCTCACGTTAAAGGCGAACCCCATAAAGCGCCGCTCCGGGCCGACGGCGAGGTAACCGGCGACGTAAGGGAGGCTGGAGACCAGACCGATCCCGACCGCCCACAGCCCCAGCTCCAGCCCCCATCGATGCTTCCTGGCCAACCATCGAATTCCATCGATCATTTGCATCTCCATCCGATGAGATCTCCTCAGGGTCCCCGGAACAGCCCGAACCCCCCGGGTCCGTAGACCCAGCGGTCCCCCGGGGTCCACGCCCAGCCCGGCAGCTCCACGCCGTCATATGCCCACCACCGCCAGGGCCGGGATCCCGGAAGGACCCAGCGCGTCAGCTCCGGCTCGAAGAGGACGATGAACCCTGTCCCCTCGGATTCCAACCGCACCCAGACGCGCTCCTCCCGGGGGCGCTCGGCCGGATCCTCCAGCCCGAAGGGGAGCACCGGATATTCCGGCGCATAGAAGTCGAAGAACCGCCACTGAGAGGCCACGATCAGGGTTCGGTCCAGTGGGAACTCCGCGCGCAGGAGGGCGAACCGGCCCGCCATGGTCGCATCGTGGCGGCGCAGCGTCGAGAGATTGAGCAATCGGATCCCCTCCGGGCCCAGGGGGCGCTCGGGGGCGGCCAGGAACAGGACGACATTGAGGGCCAGGCCGGCGAGGCCGAGCCCCCACCCCCTCCGCCCATCCCGCGCAGCGAGGGCCGCGGCCAGGAGAAGCAATGCGGGGAGGAACACCAGCACCAATCCCTGTTGCCCCATGTGGATGAACGTGTAGAACATCAGGGCAGGCGCCACCCAGAGCCCCCATCCCACCGCAGCCAGCCATCGTTGGGGGAGCCGCCGGAACAGTGTGAGAAGGACAGGAAGCCCCCCGATCAGGGGCAAACCGGCTCCGGCAATCCCATAGGCGGTGTAAGCGGCCAGCTTGCCCAGGTTCCGCTGGAGCGCGGAAAGGCCTGCGGGCCCGAAGACCAGTGTAGAGGAAAGGAAGTGGGCATTGTATGCCCGCGAGATCTCCAGGTAACGCCCGGGCCCTCCGCTGAGCGCCAGCAGAGGGATCAGCCATAGCAAGGTCAACCCGCCCAGGCTGATCAGCGCCTCCGCCCGCGCCCGCCATCGCTGGCTCTGGAGCCCCCAGAGGAAGATCGGGCCGAGGAAAAGCAGGTTCTGCGGTCGAAGCCCCGAGGAGGCAGCCAGGGCCACGGCGAGGGGGAGATGCCACCGCTCCCCTCGGGCGCACCGCCCCGCCAGCCACACCACCAGCAGCACGAATCCGGCGTCCAGGGCGTGGGGGAGCGCGATCTCCCCATAGAACCAGACCAGCGGGCTGCTCAGCCAGAAGAGGGCGGCCCATTTCCCGGCCCCACGCCCGATCCACTCCTCCCCCAGCCGATAGAGCAGGACCGCGGCCATGGCGGTGCCCGCGACGCTGAGGGCGACCAGAGCCGTCTGGGGATCTCCGAAGATCCGGCGGCTGATCCACCCCAAGCCCACATACAGGGGATAGCCGGGGACATGCGGTTGTCCCCGGGCCACATCGAAGCGGTCCAGAGCGAGGGCGAAGTTGACCGAATCCCAGTGATACAGCCAGCGGCCCCGCAGCGGCCACCGGCTGGCCACAGCCAGGAGGATCAGCCATCCCTCCGGCCGTCCGATTCCCCGGAGGGCTACCGCCCCCCATCGCTGAAGCGCTCTCCCCACCGCGGTCGCCGTGGAGCTCATTGGGAGCCTCCCGGGATCCCTGGCGCCATCGTCTGAAGCGCGGGCCCGGCGGGGCGGATCAGCCGCCAGAGGCCGAACCCCCAGACGAGAACCAGCGGGATCAGGCTGGAGAGGCCCCGCAGGCCGAGCAACACCCCCCAGTTCCGCGCCAGGTCCCCCTCCCGCCAGCGGGGCCAGACGTAGTCCACCAGCGGGAACCGCTGATACTGGGGGAACTGCTGGCCGGCCAGGCTCTCCAGCATCACCATCCCGATGCTCCAGAGCACGGAGAGCAGGAACAGCCCGCCACCGACGCGGCTCCGCATCCAGGACGGCGCGATCCAGCCCACCCCCAGGGCCAGGAACGGCACCATCGGGAGCAGATAACGAGGCCCCACCGCATAGCCCCCGTCCCACATCACCGAGGAAGCGTTAAAGGCGATGAAACTGAGGACCGCCCACGCCGCCAGCCATCCCTCCGCCCGCCATCCCGGATCCCGGATCATCCGCCATATCCCGGGAAGGCCCAGGAGCAGAAAGGGGGAGCGGAAGAACAGCCCCCGATACGGGCTGAAGGTAATCCCCCACAGCGCCTCCAGGGAAGGCCCGCGCAGGCTGAAAAACCCCTGTCGGTGGACATCCTGCCAGAGAGCAGAGTAAGCGTAGCCGAGCTGGAAGGGGGATCCGAACACCACGGCGTTATGCCAGGCGGCGAGGAGGGCCGGCGGGAGCCCCCCTAAAGCCAGCATCAGCACCTGACGTGCAAGACAGCGAGGTGACCCTCCCCATTCCCCGATGCTATACGCCGCGATCCCTGCGGCGATGAGGATGACCGGATACTCCGAGATCCCGGCGTAGGCCAGCAGGAAGCCCAGGAGGATCCGCCCGCCATCCCCGAGCAGGCCCCTCCGGATCCCCCAGGCCACGGCGAAGGCGGCCATCAGCAGCGCGGCCACGAACTGGTGGGCCACGAAGAGGTTGGCGTATGCGAAGGCCGGCGTGCCCAGACCGTAAGCCAGGGGGACGATCCATGTGGCCGGATGCGTCCCCCATCGCTGGCGCAGCAGCCCATGAAGCCAGAGGGCGATCGTCGCCGAGGGCAGCGCCACCACCAGGGCGCTCAGGATCACCAGGGCGATGGCGAAACGGACCTTCCAGGGGGAAACCCCGGTGCCGGCCGGGTTCAGCGTGGCCCGGAAAGCCGGGGATCCCTCCAGATACCGGGCGAGGGGTTCGGCCAGGGGGTGGACCAGCGCGCGGTGCAGGAGCGCGTAAAGCGGGACGGCCGCGAAGGCCAGGCCCGGCGCCTTGTCGCTGTAATAGTGCCCGTCCACGAGGGCGTAATCCCCGGTGTTCTCCACGAACGCATCGATGCGGAACGTCCCCTGCTCCACCAGGGCCAGCACCAGATCCAGACGGGAGTTCTGGTTCCAGTCCGCCCACCGGGGGAACGTGTAGATCGCGCTGAGGAAGAGGAGGAGGGCGAGAAACCCGCCGGTGGGGGTGAGGAAGGCCCGGGCCCAGCGCAGCCCTCCTTCGGGGAAGATCACCGCTCCATAGGCCTCGGCCGGCCCCGGACGCCCCATCAACTTCATCCCCAGCCATTTGAGGAGCGTGGTGAGCCACACTGCGGTCTCATAGCAGGCCGCCGGGATCGGCCCATATGCCCGGCGGAGGAAGCGGGCCTTGCTGGCATACAGCCAGCGCCGACGCCAGCCGTCCATCCGCCGCGCCGTGGCGCTCCCCAGATGGATCACCCGGGCCTGAGGGATGACCACGACCGCCCATCCCGCCCGTCGGGCCCGCCAGCACCAGTCCACCTCCTCGGAATACATGAAATAGCCCTCATCGAGACCCCCGATGGCCTCCACGACCTCCCGGCGGACCAGGAGACACGCCCCGGAAACCCAATCCACCGGCATCGGGGATTCCACCGGAGGATGGAAGGGGAACGAAGGACCGAGGAGCCGGCGCCCCAGAGGGCCCGTCAGCAGGAGCAGCTCGGTCCACAGGGTGGGGAAATCCGCGGCGCACCCCTGAGGGCTGCCGTCCGGGTTCAGGAGGCTCCCCCCCGCCATTCCGACCTCGGGATGCCTTTCCAGGTAATCCACCAGGGCCGTGAGGGAACCCGGGAGGGGGATGGTGTCCGTGTTCAGCAGCAGGAAATAACGTCCCCGGGCCTGCGCCATGGCCTGGTTGTTCGCGGCCGCGAACCCCCGGTTGTCCGGGTTGCGGATCAGCCGGACCTCCGGGTGCGCGGCCCGCAGCCACTCCGCCGTGCCATCCTGGGAGCCGTTGTCCACCACCCATACCTCGTAGTCCACCCCCTCCAGCGCCGCCGGGAGGGCCTCCAGGCAACGGGCCAGGAGATCCCGCGTGTTATAGGTGGCCAGGATCACGGAGACCGTCGGCCTCATGATCGAAGGCTCCGCATGCGGGTGGCGTGCAACCGTTGCAGCCGGAGGCTCCGGTAGTAGTGGCCCATGGCCACGGCCGCCCCGGCGAAGATCCAGCCCCACACGGTGTAGCGATACCCGGCGATCGTCTGGGTGTAGGGGAAGGGAAGGAACCAGTCCCCCAAACCCATGGCCAGCAGCAGGCCGGTGAACCCGCCGATCAGCCCCGCCGCCAGGGCCCGGGCCTGCGCGTCGGAGACACCGGCCCAGCGCCAGATGCGATAGATCTCCCGACCCAGGGCGATGAGGAACCACAGGAAGAAGGCCATGCCGACCAGGCCGGTCTGGGAGAGCACATCGAGATAGTTGTTATGGGTAGCCATCGCTTGATCCGGAAAGTAGGTCATGTAATACGCCGCATAGCCGGCTGGCCCCGTCCCGAACAGCAAGTGCTCCCGGGTGACCTGCCAGTTGCGCGCCCATGCCTGGAGCCGGGTGCTCCCGCTGGTCTCGTAGTTGTACTCGAACACCCAGAAGCGGAGGGGTTCCCAGTAAAGCAACCCCAGGATCAGCAGAAGCGCCACAAGGAGCGCGAAGAGCTTGCGGGAACGCAACCAGGCCACGACCAGGAGGGCGGCGATGGGCGGGAGCCATCCGCTGATCCAGGAGATCCCCGGGACCAGGACATACCATCCCCAGATCCCCAGGAGAAGGCCCAGGCCGATGCGGAGCCCCCACGGCATCGGGCGGAACAAAAGGAGAGCGGCCCCGAAACTGAACAGCCAGAGCGGGAAGAGGCCACCGGTGTTGAGAAACGGGAAAAGCGGCCGCCCGGCCACGATCTGAATCGCCCCCAGGACGCCGGCGATCAGGAACATCCCGACCAGCCGGTCCACCTGCCGGGGATGGCGCAGATGAGCGGCGGCCAGCCAGAACGCCAGAGGGGAGAGCCACATCACCCCCAACCCGCCCAGGCGGGCCCGGAACAGAAACCACGAGGGGATCATGGGATCCCGCCAGATCTCGCCCCAGAAAAACGAGATCAGCGAGACGATCATGAACCCAAGGACCGGCGCGGTGGCGGCGGTCTTCGGCCAGCGCTCCCGCTCCCGTTCGAAGGCCAGGCGGAGCAGCCAGATCCCCCCGAACAGGCCCGTGAGAAGCAGGCTGGCCACCAGCGGGCTCTGGGATCCGGTGGAGAGGGTGAAGGGGATGAACAGCGAGGCGAAAACGATCAACTCCACCGAATAACGGCTGAGGAAGAGCAAGGCGGGGAAGGCCAGAAGGCTCAGCCCCCCCAGGGCCAGCCACCGGCCCCGCGCGGTAAGGACCAGAGCGCCCATCAGCGGGGCGAGCAATAACCCCAGCCCCATCCCCCATCCAGCAGGGGGGATCGACTGCAGACGCCGCAACGGATGCTCAATGACGCGCAACAAGGCCAGCCCGCTCACCGATCACGTCCTCCACCAGTTGCAGGTAACGATCCCCGAGGGACCGCCAGTCATAGGCGCGGACAGCCTCCCGAACCAGGCGGCTCTGTCGAGCCCGCCGCTCCGGATCCTCCAGCAAGGCCAGGACCTCCCGGACGAATCCGTCCGGCGTGTCTGCGACGAGGAGGGCTTCCGGATGTGGGAGATCGAGGCCCTCGGCCCCTTTCCGGGTGGAAACCACCGGCGTCCCCAGGGCCATCGCCTCCAGGATCTTCACGCGCGTCCCCCCGCCGAACCGTAGCGGCACGGCCAGCGCCCAGGCCCGCGCCACCCAGGGCCGCACGTCCTCTACGTAGCCGGTGTAGATCCATCCGGATGGTCGGGGAAGGGCCACCCCCTCCGGGGTCCGGCCGGTGATGAAGAAACGCGCGCCCGGGCGTCGCCGGCGGATCTCCGGCCATATCGCCTCCGCGAAGAACTCCAGGGCATCCCGGTTTGCCCAGTAGGTCGGCGCCCCGGTGAAGATCAGCGTATCCGGCTCCGGGGTCTCCTTCACCCCCGCGTAGCGCCCCAGATCGATCCCGTTGGGGATCACGGCCACCCGCGCCCCCGGGGCGATCCGCCGCAGGATCTGCGCCTCCTCCTCGGAAACCACGGTGCAGGCATCGAAAGCGGCGAGCAGGCCTCGCATGAAGCGCGCATACTTCCACCACATCATCGCCCGCCGTGCCCGCCGAATCGGATCCGAGGCCATGCGCACCTGGTCCAGGAAGAGCCCGCTCTCCACCTCATCGAGGATCTTGGGGACGCCTTCCAGCGAGCGGACATACATGGCCGAAGGCAGCTGGGAGGCCAGGATCAGATCGAAGGTCCGCTCCTGACAGAGCTGGCGCACCCGGGCGTGGACCTCGGGCTGCTCCACATCCACCAGCCAGCGGGGGGTGGGAGAGAAGAAGCCGCGGATCGCCCGCCATCGGGTCGGCCGGAACTCGGGGCGGCGGAAGACGAAGAGGGCCTCACAGCGGGCCGCCAGATCCTCTCGATAGCGCTCCACCTCCGCTTCGGGATCGGCCAGCACCACCAGGGTCAATCGGTGATGCGCCGCCAGCGTGTCGAGCAGCTGCGACAGCCGGATCCGCACCCCCTTATCCGGCGGCAGGGGGAACCAGCCCATCACCCAGAGGATGCGGGCCATGCAACCTCCTTTCCCATCCGCCCCACTGGAGCCTCGACCTCCCGGGGCCCCCACCGCCCATGGAGGAAATCATGCAACCCCTCCCAGATCGCCTGCGCCCGCTCCGGTTGATCCCTTCGCTCGTAGCGCCGCGCCAGCCGGATCGCACCGTGGAAGGCGTGGGCGAGGGCCAGCCAGCGCCGCACGCCCCGGGTGTGCTCCCGAAAGAAGAGCATGCGATTGCGGGTCATGTAATAGAGCGCGCCCGGGGAGAGGTCCTCGGGGTCCATCGGGGCCTTGTGCCACATCTGCGCCCGGGGATCCACCCAGATCGAGAAGCCTGCGCGCCGGGCCCGTTGACACCAGTCCGTCTCCTCCCAATACATAAAGTAGCGCTCGTCGAAGCCACCTACCGCCTCCAGGGCCTCCCGGAGCAACAGGATCCCACATCCGGGGACGAAATCGACCGGATGGGGCTCCCACCGCGAAGGTTCCGCGCGCCCGGCCTCCCGGTGCGTGGTGTAAGCCCGCCGCCAGTGGATCTCCCCACCCAGGGCCCAGATCCCCTGGGAGGGCGGCCACGCCCACACCAGAGGTCCCACCGCTCCCACCCGGGGCGCCACGCGCGCGGTCTCTCGCATCGCCACCAGGCACATGGGGTCCACCAGCGTGTCGTTGTTCAGCAGGAACACGCCTTCCATCCCCTGCTGTTGCGCAACGCGGAGGGCCAGGTTGTTCCCGGCCGCATAGCCTAGGTTGCCGCCCAGCTCCCATACCTCGACCTCAGGGAACGCCCGGCGGATGGCCTCCGGCGTCCCATCCGTCGAGCCGTTGTCCAGGGCCACGATGGCCTCCACCGGACCCTCCAGCCGCCGCACGGATTCCAGACAGGCCAGGGTGTCATGCAGGCGGTTATAGGTCAGGACGGCAACGAGGATGCCTCCCACAGATTCCCCCTCAAGCGGATTCATGGAGGACGGCTTCCTGGAGCGTCTCAGGCGTCCGGGACCTCCCCGCGATCTCCGCATATAGCGAGATCCAGGCGGACATCGCTTGCTCGAAGGAGAAAACCGGGCCTGCGCGCGCGCGCAGCTGCGCCAGCCACCCCGGTTCCCGGACGGATCGGATCAGCGCCTGCGCGATCGCCTCCGGATCGCCGGGAGGGACCAGCCATCCGTTGACCCCGTGATGGACCACTTCGGGGATGCCCCCCACCGCGCTGGCCAGCACAGGGACCCCAGCGGCCAGGGCCTCTATCACGATAAAAGGCGCTACCTCAAGCCAGCAGGACGGAAGAGTTAACCAGTCCGCCTCCGCAAGGGCCTCCCGGAGCCGCTCTCGAGGGAGGACCCCTGCCAGCCGGATGGCCGGGTCCCCGGCGATCCGCTGCTCCAGGAGCCTCGAATACGCAGGGAACGCCTGAGGGTTCCCATAGATCGTCAGCCGCAACATGGGAGCGCCCGATGCGCTCAGCCGGGCTTTCGCCCGCCGAAACCCTTCGATCAGAACGTGGATCCCCTTGTGAGGGGCGATCTGACCGATATACACCACGTGCACTTCATGCGGGCTTCCCCGCTCCCGGCGCGGGATATCCGAGCTCAGATCAGGGGGGACGAAATTCGGGAGGACGGAGACCCTCTCCGCGCGCATCCCAAAGGCCTGATAGGTCTGAACCAGAAACCGGGAGGGGCTGTGGATGGCGGTCGCCTGATTCAGCGCAGACATCGTGGCGCGCAGGCGCGCCGCCATCTCCTGGGCCCATGGACGGAAGAACGGCCAGGGGCGCAGAAGGCGCCCGGCCTTCCGATGGGGGCGCTCCACGCCCAGCGCGGCCAGGGCCTTTTCCATCCACCGGTAGCGCCGGCCCTGACTGAGCCAGCAGTAGGCGCAACCGGCCGGGTCCTCCGGCCCGGGGCAGACCTGCCCGCTGGGCCGCAACAGGGTGTGATGGGCGCAAAGGAACCAGAAATCGTGCAATGAGACCACGGTGGGAATCCCTGCCTGGGCCGCCGCCCGCAACGGCGCAACCGTCAGCAGATAGCCGCTGTTCAGGTGGAAGAGATCCGGGCTGCGGCTATGGAAATACGCCCGGAACCACAGCTCCATCGCCGGGTTGTCGTAACGATCCCGCAGGCCCGCCGGGCCCCTCCGCCAGCGCACCGTCAGGCGATACACCGGGAACCCCTCCTCCCGATCCACCTGGGCGGTGACCCGGGGGAAAGGGCCGTGCTCGATGCGCTCCACGCTGACCACCTCCACCCGGTGCCCCTGTCGGTGGAGCCCGCGGGCGAGGGCCTGGACGAAGAACTCCACCCCGCCGATGTTGCGCGGAGGATAGTGCGGCGCGGCCAGGACGATGAACATGGCTTACCCCACCTCGCCGGCCACAGGAGTTCGACGGACTATCTGACGCAGCAGATGCCATTCCGCAGGGCCGAGGGCGCCCAGGGCCCACAGGGCCAGGCCATACACCAAAGCGCCGAGGGGCAGCATCGCCCCCAGGGGGAGCCCCCGTGCGATCTCCAGGGCCAGGCCCATCCCCGCCGCGGCCAGGGCCGGCTTGACGAAGAGCCTCCAATCCGCCATCACCCCTCGCCACAGCCGGAGGAGGAATCCATACTGGCCCACCAGGAGGGCCTCCGTGAGCAACGTGACCCACGCGGCGGCCATCAACCCGTAGCGCGGGATGAGCAGGAAGTTCGTCAGGATGTTAAAAGACGTGCTTACGATCAGGGAGCGAGCCACCATCCACTCCCGATCCCGCACCAGGATCACGTAGCCCAGATACTCCGAAAGGAACATCAGGGGAACGACGCTGATCAGAACGCGGAAGGCTGGGACCGAGGGGACAAAAGAGGGCCCGTAGAGACCCGGGATCAGCCGATCCCCCAGCACCCACCCCCCTACTGCGAAGGGGATGGAGATCATCCACAGGTAACCCAGGGAACGTCGGACCACCGCGGCCAGGGCCTCAGGATCCCGAAGAGCGGCCATGGAGGGATAGAGGGCCAGGTTCGCCGCGTTGGAGAGGATGGCGATGGAGAAGATCAGGTTATACGCCGCGTTATACCAGCCGACCACCCCCGCCGGCCACCACAGGCTGAGCAGGATCGTATCCACTTTGTAAGAGAGATTGACCGCCAGGCCGATGAGGCCGAAAGGCAGCCCCGTCCGCAACAGAGCGGGCCACAATCGCCACTCCGGACGCTCCAGGGCGAGAAGGCCCAGGGAACGGCTCATTCCCAAAGAGAGCAACAGCGCTCCTGTGGTCCCGATCAGGGAGGCCCCGATCAGGCCGTAAAACCCCCATCCCTTCCACAAAGCCAGCGTCCCCAGCCCAACGAAGATCAGCTGCTGCAACACCCCCGCAGCCGAGACGATATCCAGCCGGCGGATCCCCTGCAGCGCCGCCTCCAGAGGCCCCTGGAAGGCATACAGCACCAGCGAGAGGGCGGCGAGGGCGATCCCCCCGAGCAACACCGGAGGCTGCCCGTTCCAGCGGGCCACACCCAGGATCAACCCGATGGTCCCGATGGAGAGCAGGAAGCGGAGGGCCACCGCGTTCCCCACCAGCACCCCCACGCGGCCTCGATCCCGGGCGATCTCCCGCACCAGATAAGGGGCCAGCCCCCAATCGGAGAAGACCGCGAAGGCTGTCACATAAGCCAGGGCCGTGGCATATTGACCGAAAGCCTCCTGCCCCAGGCGCCGCACCACCCACACCGAGAAGGCGAAGGCGAGGGCCTTCACCGTCAGGCGCCCGAGCAGGGAGAACAGCGTGTTGCGGAGCACCACCCGTGCCATCCCGGTCATCCGGCCTCACCCTCTTTTCCCTCCTCTTCCGGCTCCTGCGACGTCGCAAGCGCCACGGATGTTTCCTCCGCCGGTCCGTCGAGGAGCTCCTGCAACAGCTCCGGATCCACATCGACGAAAGGCATAGCGGCGGCCTTCGCCTTCGCGGGCTCTACCTCCGCTGCCGGGGCGGTCTCCTCCTCCAGGAAAACTCCTTCCAGCTCCTCCGGCTGGAGGCCCAGGAAGGGCCTGCGCGCTTCCTCACGTTCCATCGGGGGGACCTCCTCCGCAGCAGATGGAGCCGGCGGCTCCGAGGCCGGGCCGGGCATCGAGACAGGAGGCGGAAAGAGCGGCCTGGAAGGCGTCTCGAGAGAAGCGGCCGGCGGCTCGGGAGATGCCGGCGATGGGGCTGGCTTCTCCCAGGCTGCCGTCTTGGCCGGGCGAGCCTGCCGCCGCGCCCACCAGCCCCGGATCCCATGGGCGAGCCCTCGGGCTTCTGCGCGCTCCCGATAGCGGCCATAGCCATACCCGTAACCATATGCGTAACCATACCGCTGGCCGAGCTTCCGCCGGGGGACATCGTTGACGACCAGACCCAGGATCCGCTGGCCCCGGAGGACGTAGCGGGCCTGCCCAACCATCCGGCGCGGGGTTTCCCCATCCCGAACCACCAAGAGGGTTCCATCCGCCGCCCGGGCCAGGAGCTCCAGCTCGGCTGTGAACAGCATCGGCGGCCCATCCAGGACCACCATCTCATAACGTTCTTGCAGTTGCCTCAGCATCGCCCGCCAGCGGGGCGAGCTCAGCAACCACCCGGGATCCCGTGGGATCCGTCCCATCGGGAGGATCGTGAGGCCGCCATCGCTGGGGATCAGGAGATCCTCCAGGCGAAGCCCCTCCCCTTCGGCCTCCAGATAATCCACCAGCCCGTGGGAGATCTCCTGAGGGGAGAGATGAGCCACCGTTCCCCCGCGGAGATCGGCCTCCACCAGGACCGTGCGCACACCGGCCTCGGCCAGGGCCGCCGCCAGGTTGCTGGCCACGAAGGACTTGCCGTCCTCCGGCGTCGGGCTGGTGACCAGCACCGTCCGGGGCCCCTCCCGCCCCAGGAGCTGGAGGACCCGGAGGCGCAGGGAGCGGATGCTCTCAGCGTCCGGGGAATCCGGGGCGCTGCGGACGATGAGGGGGTCCCTCCGGTTCCGCCAGTGGGGGATAGCGCCCAGGATGGGGAGGTTGAACATCGTCAGCCCCCCATCCCATTGCACCGCCCGGCCCATAAACAGCTCCAGGGCCATCAGCACGCTGAGGCTGAGGATCAACCCCACCCCACCGGAAAGCGCCAGGTTCCGCAGCAGGCTGGGGGAGACCGGTCGGGAGGGCGGGAGCGCGGGCTCCAGCACCCGGAGCGTGTTCACCCGTCCCTGGTTCATCACCCCGATCAGCTGGGCGTAGGTCTGCTGGTAGTCCCGTTTCAGCTGCTCCAGGGCCTGGAGCTGATCCTGGGCCTCCCGGAGCTCCGCCGCCGAAGTCATCCGGGCCATCTGCTGGCGCAGCTCCTGGATCTTCCGATCGGTGTCTTCGATCTTCTTCTGAATGTCGTTTAGCTGCGCCTGCAGGAACTGCTCATCCGCCGCCGTCCGCGCCCCCGGCGCCTGCTCCATCAAGGTTTGCGCCAGGGCGTTGGCCAGCGCTGCCGCCCGTTCGGGGTCGAAGTCGTAGACGTAGATCTCCAGGAGCGAGGCGTTGAACACCACGCGGGTCTCCACCGCCCGGGCCAGGGCATCCGGCGAGAGGGTCAGGTTGAGCCGCCGGATGGTCTGCTCCAGAACCGGCCGGCGCCGGGCCATCTCCCCGTAGATCTGGGCCAGGGTCCGGCTGAGGCCGATCTCCTGGGGGTCCGGGCTGGGGTTCATCAGGCTGGAGCCCACCATCAGGGTGACCCGCGCGGCGTAGACCGGTCGTTGCTGCCGGGTGTAGACGTAACCGCCCAGCCCGGCCAGGAGGGCACACAGCACCGGGAACCACCACCAGCGGCGGAGGGCATCCAGATAGGGCTGCAAACGCTCCATGGGAGGCTCCCCTCACCGCCGAGCCCGGAAGAAGGCCACGGTCCGCTCCAGTCCCTCCTCCAGGTCCACCCGCGGCCGCCAGCCCCAGGCCTGCTCCGCCCGCTTGGCGCTCAGATAGATACGGAAGGTCTCCCCGGGTTTCGGCGGGCCATAGATCGGCTCCCGACGGTAGCCGGTGATGGCCGCCAGCATCTGGAAGATCTCGTTCACCGTGGTTCCCCGCCCGCTCCCCAGGTTGAAAACCTCCGCATCCCCGTTCTCCAGGGCCATCCGGTTCGCTTCCACCACATCCTCCACATACACGAAATCCCGCATCTGCTCGCCCGTGCCGTTGATCACCACCGGCTCGTCCCGCAACATCCTCCCGATGAAGATGGCCACCACCCCGGCCTCCCCCTCCGGATCCTGTCGGGGGCCATACACGTTCGGGTAGCGCAGGACGGTATAGCGCAGCCCATAATGGTGATGGAACAGCGCCAGGTATTGCTCCACGATGAATTTGGTGACCCCATACGGGCAGAGCGGGCGGATGGGGTGAGCCTCATCGCACGGCAGGTAAACCGGCTCCCCGTAGACCGCGCCCCCGCTGGAGATGTAGATGAACTTCTTCACCCCATACTGCAGGGAGAGGCGGATCAGGTTGAGCGAGCCCAGCACGTTCACGTCCGCGTCATACATGGGATCCGCCATGGAGATCCGCACGCTCATCTGGGCCGCATGGTGGTTGACCACCTCGGGGCGCTCCCGCTCGAACACCTCAGCGAGAGCGGGGCTGCGGATGTCGACTTCGTAGAAGCGCGCCCGCGGGTTCAGGTTCTCCCGTCGGCCCGTGCTCAGGTTGTCCACCACCACGACTTCATGCCCATCGGCGATCAGCGCGTCCACCACATGGGAGCCGATGAAGCCCGCCCCGCCCGTGACCAGACATTTCATGGCTCAACCTCCTGGAAGCCCTGGGGTTGTGAGGAAGCCTTTGAGGGATGCGGGCAGAAGCGGTAGCCCACGCCCCACACCGTCACAATGTATCGGGGGCGGGAGGGGTCCGGTTCGATCTTGTTCCGCAGATGTCGGATGTAAAGCTTGAGGTAATGAGGATCCCAGCCCTGATCCGCCCAACCCGCCTGCAGCAAGGCCTCATGACGAACGACGCGGCCGGCGTGCTGGAGCAGACAAGCCAGCAGCCGGTATTCGATCCGGGAGAGGCGAACCCGTTGTCCCTGAACCCGCACCTCCTGCAGGTTGAGGTCGATGACCAGGTGATCGTCCGCATAGTAGGTCAGCGCCCGCTGATGCCCCTGCCAGGCCTGCCGGCGCAGATGGGCCTGCATGCGCGCCTGCAGCTCGATCAGGGCGAAGGGCTTGGGGATGAAATCGTCCGCCCCCATATCGAAGGCCCGCACAACGTCCTGATTCGAGCGGACTGCGGAGATCACGAGGATGGGGCTGAAGGTGGCCGCCCGCAGCTGCTGACAGAAACGGAAGCCGTCATGATCCGGAAAGACGAGCTCGGTGAGGATGAGATGGGGGGTCACCACCGGGAGCATGGCCAGGGCCTCCGTGGGCCCGGAAGCCACATACACCCGCATCGGTTCCGCGCTCAACGCCTGCTGAAGCAGTTGCCGCATCTCCGGACTGGGGTCCACCACCAGAACCCGCAGCGCCGCATCGCCGTTGAAACCCCCTCTCGCCGGCTCCTTTCGCGTCCCATTCACCATCGCATATCCCTCCCTTCTATCTTGGGGACCCAGGGAGAACCGGACCGTGTCCCACCCCCAGGACCGCCCCGTCTCTTCCTCTTACACTTTACCCAACAGAAGTTGGAAAAGGTGAAGATTTTCGTTTGAATTCATTTGGAAGGCGGCATCGGCGAGGGGGTAAGCCGGACGGATCGACGCTGCGGGATATGCTGCCGAACTTTGGAGAGGAATAGAAGACCCGGGAGGCCGCCGGAGGTCTCTCCCCGGCCCTCGAGGGAGGAGCGGGATTTTAGATCATGAAGCGCTCATCCTTCACATTGAAACCGGTAACCGATCCCCCACTCTGTGAGGATATAACGAGGATGACGAGGATCGGGCTCGATTTTCTGACGGAGATAGTGAATATATAGTTTGAGGTTGTCCACATCCTCCGCGTATTCAGGGCCCCAAACCTGGGTGAGGAGATAGCGGTGTGGGAGCAGACGCCCGGGGTTGCGCATCATCACGCTCAACAACCGGAACTCCAGGGGGGTGAGCGATACGGGGCGCCCGGCCACCGTCACGGTATGTTGATCCAGGTCCAGCACGATCTCCCCGCACCGGTAAACCCCCTGCTCCGGCGGCGGCTGGCGCTGGGCTCTTCTCAGGAGGGCCCGGATGCGGGCCAGCAGCACATCCGTCTCATAGGGCTTGGTCACATAATCGTCCGCTCCCACCTCCAGGCCCCGGACCACATCCGGGGTCATCCCCTTGGCCGTCAGCATGAGGATCGGGACCTCGGAGACCTGGCGGATCCGCCGGCAGACCTCATAGCCGTCCATCCCCGGCATCATGATGTCCAGGATCACCAGATCCGGTCGCTCCGACTCCAGCATCCGCAGCCCTGTCTCTCCATCCAGGGCCGCCAGAATCCGATATCCGGCCCCTTCCAGGCGCTTGCGGAGCAGATCGATGAATTCCTGATCGTCATCGATTACCAACAAAGTAGGAGACATCGGGAGATCCCCTCTCTTTGCGGTCTGCATATCGGGCATTGAAGATAAGAGCCATCCGGATCCCTTCATGGCTCACCCCGAGCGCCAATTATTTTGAGTTGAGTATAGAGGAGGATCGCCACTCCGGATATAGGACTTTCGTCCTCCCTGGTCGGTTCGCCGGAGGGGGCGATCCCGTTTACCATGGGATCCCTGGCCGGAGCCTGGGCCGGCAGGGACCTGCTCGGGCTTCGGACTCCGATGGGCCCTAAGAGGAGCGTCGGGATGTCCTTAAGCCGCCGGATATGGATCTGGATCCTTCTGCTGGGGCTGATCTGGATGGCCTTCGCCTTGCGGCTGCACCGCATCGCCGTCCAGAGCTGGTGGTGGGACGAGGGCTATAGCACCTATCTGGCCCGCCACGGCTTCCTCACCGCCATCCGCATGACGGCGGTGGACATCCATCCCCCGCTTTATTACCTTCTGCTCTCCCTCTGGGGATCCTTCACGGGCTATACCGAGTTCACCACGCGCTTTCTTTCCACGATCTTCGGCATTCTGATCCTTCCCCTGCTCTACCGGGCGGGCCGGGAGGGAGCCGGGCGCGCCGTGGGGTTGCTCGCCGCCGGCCTGGCCGTCCTGGCCCCCGCTTATGTGTATTACTCCCAGGAAACCCGGATGTATACCCTCTTCGCCCTGGAATATCTCATCGCCCTCCTCCTGCTGGCCCGCCTGATGAAAACCCGGCGCTGGCCGGCTTCGACCCTCGCCGCCATCGGGGTGGCGGAGGCCGCCATGATGTATACCCACTATTTCTCGGTGGTCGCGGTGGCCTTCCTGAACCTGACCGCCCTTCTCCTGCTCCTGCGCCAACCTATCGAAGATCGTCGATGGAATTTCCGACGCTGGGCGCTGACCCAGGCGCTGGTGGTGCTGGCTTACGCCCCATGGCTCCCGCCCGCCTACCGCCAGACCGGCCAGCACAGCGATGAGCGGGCCACGTTCCCCACGCTGCCCGAGTTCCTCTCCCTCACCTGGCACTTCTTCAACATCGGCATCCGGGAGGTGCTCGGGAAGACCGGCGAGCCGCCCCCCCGCCCCGGCTTCGTCGGGGCCTCCGCCGCTTATGGGCTCGCCTTCGCCGGAGCCCTGGCGCTGGCCCTCTGGAGCCGGCGACGGGACCTCCGCCGCGTCCCCGCCGCCCCGGCGCTGTGGCTGGCCGCCTTCGCGGTGCCGCTCCTGCTGGTCTTCGGCATCACCCGCTGGAAGCCCATCGTCCACCCTCGCTACATCCTGATGCTCACGCCGGCGCTGCTGCTCACCGACGCCTTCCTGATGGTGGATCTCTGGCGGGCGCAGGGCCTCCGACGCGGGCCCGCTCGTCTCCTCGCGCTGGCCCTCGCCGTGGCCATCGGCGCCACCTTCCTCCAGGGGCTGTGGATCGTCTACTATGACCCCGCCTTCTTCCGGGAGGACGTGCGGGGGGTGGCCGCTTATCTCACCGGGGTGACAACCCCGGACGACGCCATCGTGGTGGACTCGGAGGAATACACGCTGCAACAATATTACGCAGGGCCTTCCCCCATCCAGGGGATCAAGATGCGGGGGCGGGAGGCGGAGGGGCTGGCGGAGCTCCGGGCGATCACCGCCGGCAAACGGCGCGTCTTCCTCCTGCATTGGTTCCGCTCGGTGACCGACGACAAGCGCTTCATCCCCTTCCTTCTGGAACACGCCGGACGGCTGGTCGATCACCGGGAGTTCCCGGGATACACCCTCTGGGTGTATGAGCTGGAGCGCCCGGTGGCGATGCCGCCGCTGCAGCCGGCGGCGGTGAACTTCGGGGATCGCTTGCTTCTGTCCGGCGTCTTCTACGAAACAGAGGGACATGCCGGCGAGGGGATCGCCGTCGCCCTCCGCTGGCGCATGCCGGCTCCGATCTCCGAGAACCTGAAGGCGGCAGTCAGCCTCCTGGACGCCGGCCGGCAGCGCGTCAGCGGGATGGACTGGATGCTGATGAACGACCTCCACCGCTACACCGCGCGCTGGACCCCCGGCGAGGAGACCACCACGTATTTCGTGGTCCCGATCCCGCTGGGCGCGCCGCCCGGGCCTTACACCCTCACCGTCACCCTCTATCGAGAGCCGGATCTCAAGGGGCTGGACATCCTGGACGAGGCCCGCAATCCGGGAGGGCGGAGCCTCACCCTGGGCGCCGTCTGGGTGGATCCGCCCCGGATGCAGGTGGACCCCTACGGCACCATGTCGGGGATCCCTCAGCTCCCCGCCCCTGTTCCCCTGGGGGACGGCCTGGAGCTGCTGGGCTTCCAGCTTTCCACCTCCACCGTGGCACCGGGGGAGCCCCTCCATGCATCGCTTCTGCTCCGGGCCACGCACTCCGGCCTGCCGGATCGACCGCTGACCCTGGAGCTCCTGCGAGGTGAGGAGATCCTCGGGCGACAGCAAGGAGATCCGGGCTACGGCCGCTATCCGGTCTCCCGGTGGATCCCGGGCCTGCCTGTGCTGGACCGCCGGACTCTCTGGGTCCCCCCCGAGGCGACGGCGGGGAAAGCCGAAGCGCGCTTGCGCTGGGGAGAGGGGGCTTCCTTCTCGCTGGGAACGGTGGAGATCGCGGGGCGCCCGCGTCGGTTCGAGGCCCCGCCCTTCGACATCCCGGTGGGCCGTCGGTTCCCCGGCGTCGCGGAGCTGGTGGGGGTCACTCTGGATCGGACCACTTTGCGGGAGGGGGAAAGCCTCAACGTGAAGCTGGTCTGGCGGGCGCTGAACGAAACGCCCATCGAGCGTCCCTACGTGGTCTCGGTGCAGGCCCTGAACGCGGAGGGACGCCTGATCGGTCAGGACGACCGGCCGCCGGCGGACGGACGCTCCCCCACCACCTCATGGGTCTTCGGGGAGTTCATCGAGGATCCGCATCCGGTGACCTTCCGGGAGCCCCTGCGCGGGGAGGGCCGCCTCATCGTCGTGATGTATGACCCCGAGACCATGCAGCGCCTGCGAGCGGAGGACGGAAGCGACCACATCCTCCTGCCGGTGCGCATCCAGGGGTCTGCGGTGCCATAGCGGCAAGGGCCCCGCCCCCGCTTCCGGCTCAACGCTCAGGACGCAGCCTGCGTCCCCTCAGGCGGAGGAGGAGAGATCCGGGCTTCTCCTCTCAAAGAACGCGCGTTCCCGTAGCGCTCCAGGAAGCGCTCGCGGGAGATCCAGAACTCCACCCGCTCCAGCTGATGCAGGCGCTTGCCGCGCAGGCTGGCGGGGTTGTAAGCCTGCATCAGCATCCACACGTAAAGATCATCCATCCGATAGCGGAGCCATCGCCAGCCGCTCGCCCCCCGTTCCACCCGAAACACCTCAAAGCCCAGGTCGCGGATCAGCCCTCGCATGGGATCGATCAGCGAGGTCTCCCCTCGGAGCGCCCGGGCCTTCCGGGCCTCCGGATGGCTCTCCATCCACTGCGCGATCAGCCGGAGGGAAGCGATGGCCTGCCGGTAGAACTGCAGACCCCAAGCCAGATTCGGACCCTCCGGGGGCATGCGGGGGATCCTCTCGTTCCACAGATGGAGCTCAAGGATAGGCTCTCCTCGGCGAAGCTGGGTGCCATCGCAAAGCACGAGGTCACGCGGACATGCGCCGATGGCCACCCGGAGCAGACACCGCGGGTCATCGGTGAACTCCCGAACGCCATGCGCGCGCCGCAGAAGAGGATCCAGCTGGTGGACCAGGGCCTCCACCATGGTCTGCATGGTTCAACGCCCCCCGGCGATCAGGGTGATCCCCAGCACCACCAGCGCGGTCCCCAGCCATTTCGACCACCCGATGGGCTCGTGAAAGATCAGCCAGGCGGTGAACACCTGGACGCTGGCGAAGCCCAGCCCCATCGTGAGGCCCACCGCGACGTGGACCGGGAGCCAGCGAAGGAGCGCGGTGTAGGTCAGGACGCTCAGGAAACCCGCCAAGTTGCCCAGGACCTGCCAGGCCAGGAAAGCGGTCGCCGTCGTGCTCTCCGCCGAGCGCTTGAATCCAACGTTAGCGACCACAACCAGGCCCTGGTAAAGCAGGACGAGCAAAGGGATCCGCACCGAATGGAGCAGGCCGGACATCGCGCACCTCATCCGAATGGATCGGTTCATCCTTCGCCGGGTTGAGGGGGCCGGGGAGGTTTTTCACGCCTCGGGTCATGGGGACGGGTGTTCTGACCGGAGGAGGGCGCGCTGCCACTCGGCCAGGCGCCGCAACGCTTCCAGGCGTTCCCGATCCCCTACCCGGGCCCGGGCCACCGCCTCGTGCAGGATCCGGATCGAACGGTCATAGAGGGCCCGGTCTACCGGGAATGGATGGCGATCCTTCCCCCCGTGAGCGAAGGCGAAGCGGGCCGGGTCCCGGAACGACAGGGGGGTGCCGTAGAGCACCTCCGCCAGGAGAGCGAGGGCCCGGATGGTCTTGGCGCCAACCTGAGGGAGGCCGAGCAGCTCCGCGAACGAAGCCGGTTGCGCCTCATAGGTCTTCACAAAGATCGAGGCCAGATGATCCGGGTGGATGTCCCGGAGCAGGATCTCGTGGTGAGGCGGGAGGCGCAGGCGCTGCAGGCGCCGGAGCTCCTGGAGCAACCGCCAGGGCTTCTCGCGGGAGAGCTCGGCCACCGCATGTCGGGCCGCCTCCGCCTCCGCCGCGACCATGTTGAGGGGACGGGTCCGCTCATCGCAACAGACCGCGGCGTGGGGTTCGTTCACGAAGTCCACGACTGTCTCGCTCAGCCAGTGATACCGGCGCGCATAGCGGTTCTCCAGGTTCATCCCTTGCTGGATCACCGCCCACCGTCCCTCTCGATCGAAGACCATCACGTGATGGTAGATCTGGTAGCCATCCTGGAGGGCGTGGTTGTCGACCTTCGCTACCATCCGGCTGGCCCGGATCAGGGTTTCGGGGTCGCTTCGGAGGTGCGCGGCGGCGGCCGCGATCTCCTCCGGCGTGCGCCGCGAGGCCCTCCCCTTCCCTCCGGCCACGAACAGGCCCAGCTCCCGCCCGGCCTCCTTCAGGGCTTCCTTCAAAGCCCCGCAGACCACCGTGGTGAGGCCGCTGGAGTGCCAGTCATAGCCCAAGACGCAGCCGAAGGCCTGGAACCAGTAAGGGTCGCTCAGGCGACGGAGCACCTCCGCCGTCCCGAACTCATCGACCAGAACGGTGATGATCTCCCGGGCCAGGGCGGTCATGCGAACGAAGAGCCAGCGAGGCGCCCGGCCTGCATGGAGCGGAAGATCCGCGAACCCGGTGCGCGGCATAAGCCTTTCGGCAAAGATTCAAGAGGGAGAAGGGGTCCTCTGAAGCCTTTTTGCATGCAGGAAGCGCGCGAAGTCTAAAACCTCCAGCGCCATATCCTCCGGGAGCCGAGCAATGAGCTCGGCCATCCGTTCGGAAAGGGGAACCCACTCCCGGGTTCGGGCACGCCAGATCACAATGAACTGATCCCGATGTAAAGGAAGAAGCGCGATCGTTTCCCCATCTTCGTTAACAAACTCTATCTCGCAAACACTTTCTGAATGACAATGCACAACTGTGCCCTGCATGCCCGCCCGTAACCCATGCTCCGGGAGATCTACGATTAACTCAATAACATCGAACAGATCTGGCATGATTATTTGCTCCTTTCTGTTTGTGAAACTTTTCGCACGTAAAGGGTCAATAACTTTGCCTCTCGACTCCCATGGGGAATCAGCCAACCGGTTCGCACAATCGCTTCCTGCCCCTCAACGCCCCGGATCCGGAGATCAACCGTATAACGCTTTCCAAATCGGTCTTCTCTATGAAGAAAAGCCTCTCCATCCAAAGCTTTTTCCATGATTTGCTCCATCAGAAGTTGATAATTTTCCTTAGTAAATCCCAGCTTTTCCTTGAATCTTCTGGCCTTGTGACGCCCCCAGGGAGATTCCGGATCCAGGGCATACTCCGTTAGCTTTCGAGGATCAATCACTATGGAATCAGCCACGTCAGCAAGGCGCATGTTGCTCCCCTAAGCCAAATTATAATGCAACCGGTAAAACAGGAGATGGGTGCTCCCGTAATCCCGGCGGTCGACCAGATCCAGGTGATGGAGGGTCAGCGTTTCGAACTCGCGCGGGTGGATCTGGACCACGACCTGTCCCTCCGGGGCAATCCACTCCGGCCGGGCGTCCAATTGCTCCAGGGTGCGGCGCCACCAGCCCCGATACTGTGGGGGCGCGACGTAGATGAAATCAAAGGCCTCTGCGCGGGCGGAACGCAGAAATGTGAAAACATCCGCCCGCACCACCCGGGCCCGGTCCGCCAGGCCGGTCTCCCGGAGGTTTTCCCGCAGCACCCGGATCGCCCGAGGATCCTTCTCCACGAACACGGCCTCCGCCGCCCCGCGGCTCAGGGCCTCGATGCCCACGCTCCCGGTGCCCGCGAAGAGATCGAGGACCCGCGCCCCGACGATGCGGGGGCCCAGGATGTCGAAGAGGGCGGTCTTCACCCGATCGGTGATCGGCCGGGTGGCGGAGCCCGGCAGGCTCTTCAACCGGCGGCCCCGGGCCGAGCCCGAGATCACCCGCATCAGTGCCCCCAGTCTCGCAGATATCGGAAGTCGATGCCCACCGTGCGGGAGGTCAGCTTGGCGATGATCGGCGTCCGCCGCTTGAACTGGGTGTCGCGGACCATCCGCCACAGGCGGCGGACGGTCTCCGCATCGAAGCCCAGGCGGATCACCTGCTCCGGCGTCATGCGCTCCTCCACCAGCAGGTAGAGGATGCGGTCCGCCTCATCGTAGGTCACCCCCAGCTCGCCCTCATCGGTCTGGCCCAGCCAGAGATCCGCCGTGGGAGGCTTGCGGATGATCTCCTCCGGCACGCCGACGGCGCGGGCCAGCTGGCGGACCTGGTTCTTGTAAAGATCCCCTAGGGGGGCCAGGGCGTAAGCGCCGTCGCCGTAGAGGGTGAAATAGCCCAGCAGAATCTCCGTCTTGTTGCTGGTGCCCACCACCATCCCGCCCCACGCCGCCGAGAGGTCGTAGAGGATGATCATCCGCATGCGGGCCATGACGTTGCCTCGCCGCCGGGCGTCCATGTCCGGGAACCGCTCGAAGAGCGGCTCCACCATGGGCGTGATCTCCACCGTTTCCGAGGGGACGCCCAGCTGCTCGATGACCAGATGGGCATGCAGCAGGCTGTCCGGCGAGGAGGTGCGATAGGGCATGCGCACCGCCAGCACGTTCTCAGGGCCCAGGGCCTCCGCGGCCAGGAAGCACGTCAGCGACGAGTCGACCCCTCCCGAAAGGCCGATCACCGCCCGCCGCATGCCGAACTTGCCGATCTCATCCCGGATGAACCGCACCAGCACCCCGCGCACCAGCTCGGGGTCGATGCGCATCCGCTCATCCACCCACTCCCGGATCCGCTGTGGATCCGGCACCCCATCCCGCTCGATGATCTTCCAGGATCGCATCCCGCTCACTCCCCCAGGATCTGCACCACGATCTCACGCTGACGGGGGCGGACGTCGAAATCGATCAGCACGATCTGCTGCCAGGTCCCCAGCAACAGACGGCGCTCCCGGAAGGGAACCGTGAGGGAGGGCCCGATCAGGGAGGCCCGCAGATGAGAATGTCCGTTACGGTCCCCCCAGCGCAGATTGTGACGGTATTCCCGGTCCGCCGGGACGGCCTCCTCGAACCAGCGCTGCAGATCCTCCACCGCCCCCGGTTCGAACTCCATGGTGGTCAGCCCGGCTGTGGAGCCGGGGACGAACAGGGCGACGATGCCCGCTTCCAGACCGGAGCGCGCGACGGCCTCCGCCACCCGCTCCGTCAGATCCACGATGTGGTTGTTCCCATGCGTTCGCACCGTCAGGCGCTCGGTGACCACCATCTCCCTCACCTCCCTCGGTCAGGAGGCGCCCTCCTCCGGGCCCATTCGCTCCATGCGTCCCAGGAGCCGCAGGCTCTCCAGGTCCTCCAGATCCGCCGGGCGATGCCGGCGGAACAACTCCCGCACATCCCGGAACTGCTCCGGGGTCGCCTGGCCCAGCATGCGAGCGATGTCCGCCAGATCCTGCAGCCGGCCCGCCTCGAATTTCATCAGGATCAGGTAAGGCAGCGGCATGATCGGAAACCCGGCCTCGTCCCGATTCCCCTGGGCCGCCTCCAGGGCTTCCTCGGCCCAGGGATCGTGCAGCTCCAGCACATCGAGGCGCCATCCTTCCGGGGAAACCCAGGAGGATCCCGGGATCGCCAGCTCCCCTTCATACCGGAAGCCGGCCGCCTGCAACCGCCGTCGGGCCTCCGGCCCGTCCGCAGCCCGGATGGCAATGTCCAGAGCCCGGGTTGCCCGCTCTGGCATATAATAGCGGGCCGCCATGGCACCAACGACCGCCCACGGGATCGGATCGAGAACCGCGCGCAGGTCAGGAAGGCCGGACAAAGGCGACCTCCGAGCGAGGAGCTCCCACCGGCTCCCGGCCCCCGGCCGGGCGCGCCGGAGGGCCATCCGGATTAAGGTTTTCCGAATCCGGGTTCGAGGATCCATGCTTGCCGCGCGGACAAGGTTTCCCTTCGCTCCGTTAGGGTGTCTGGATCCGCATATCCAGCGGGACCATCTGGAACCAGGTGTTGCCCGGCTTCAAGGGGATGGGCTGCCCCTGGGCATCCACGAAGCGGAGCATGTCCTCTCGCCGAAAGCGTTGCCACTGCCCTTCGAACATCCGCCCGTCCCGGAAGATCTGGACCGGCCCGCTTCCCCAGATCTGGATCTCAATGGAGTAGTTGCCCAACCGGTCCTCCAGGATGTCCGTAGTCTGGTGATGGGCGTAAACCACGACCACGTTCGCGGCGGAGAGCTGGCGGCCTGTGAGGGCATCCATATGGGGCTGGCCAGCCGTCCAGCGAAGCCAGCGTCCGGACCCGGAGTCGTAGCGCCAGGTGACCGGCTCCACGCGATAGGGGATGATCAGCGTGGAGACCGGCCGGCCGCCGGGTGGGGGCTGTTCTGAGAACATCATCCCCCGCAGGTTCGGACGGGTGTTGATCCCGCGACGGGTGGCTTCCTCCCAAAGCCGCCGGGTGCTGGTGAAGAGGGTATGCTCCAGGGCCACGCCTTCGCGAGGGATGCGCCAGAAGATCGGGGCTCCGACCCCAAAATCCGGGCTCAGGGCCCGCTCGAAGAAATCCGAGTTCCGGATACGGGCGTTGACGCCGGCGCTGGCCCCGGAGTAGGCGAGGATGGCCTGGAACATCGCCGGGATTTCCAGATCGATGAGCCGGGCGCTGCGCACGGAGCCTACCGGCTCGGCGTCCTGGCTCAGGAAAACGGCGGTGAAACGCGTCACCCCGCCCTCCGCATAGTGTTCAAAGACCAAATCGGCCAGATCCACCCCGGACTGGGGTCGGACCACCGGAGGGTAGTTCGAGATTTTGATGGCCAGGGGCCGTCGGTTCAGCACGGCGGGATTCGGCACGCGCAGGCCGGTGAGGGGGTTCACATCGGGCGGGAGCTCGTTCGCCCATACCGAGGGAGTGGGGGTCGGCGAAGGAGCAGGAGAAGAGGTGGGTTGGGGTCGGGATGGGGAATCCGTGACGATGAGGGGAGGCGGCATGGTCGGCGTCGGAAGCCGGACCTCCCCCGCCGTCGTGCGGAAGGCGCAGGCGTTGAGCCCTACCACCCCGAGGATCATGAGCCATCGAGGCGGCCGCATCCTGAATCCCATATCTCCTCCTCCTGAAGGATCTTCCCATGTCTTGAAGTATAAACCGGGCGAGACCGGCCTGTCGCAGCGCGAGGTGGGAGATCTTTCCCACAAACAAAACACTGGGGGCCCGGCCGGCGTCCGCCGCGCCGGCCCGGCCCCCAGGCCCCTGTGGGGAGGGCGGCCGTTCATTCGGAGGACGAGGAGGACGACCCGCTTTCGGACTTCTCCTTTCCCTTGTTCGCGGACTTGCGGCTCTCGGTGATATACCAGCCATCGCCTTTGAAGATGATCCCGGCAGGGGAGAGCACCCGACGCACGCCCGGGTGGCCCTCCGGGCAACGCTCCAGAGGGGGATCGGTGAAGCGTTGCTGTTGCTCGAAGCGGATGCCGCAGACCGGGCACTCGTATTCATAGATGGGCATCGGCCATCACCTCCTGCGTCGGCAGGCTGTCAGGCGATCCGGGAAAGGGACAGGGGCGGGCCGAGGACCCGCCCCTGTCGGATTCGGGCTTCGACCCGGGATCAGAACTCCTCGGACGGCGTCGGCGTGGTCTCCTTCTTCTTCTCCGGCACCTCGGTGACCAGGGCCTCGGTGGTGAGGATCATGGCCGCGACGCTGGCGGCGTTCTCCAGGGCGGTCCGGGTCACCTTGGCCGGGTCGATGATGCCCGCCTCCACCATGTCCACGTATTCGCCGGTGAGCACGTTGTAACCGATGTTCGGGTTGTTCTTCTCCTTCTGGAGGCGGCGCACCATCTCCACCACCACCGCGCCGTCCTCGCCGGCGTTCTCGGCGATGCGGCGGAGCGGCTCCTCCAGGGCGCGGCGCACGATGTTGATGCCCGTCTGGACGTCGCCATCGGCCTTCAGGTTATCCAGGGCCTTAGCGGCGTTCAGCAGGGCCACGCCGCCGCCGGGGACGATGCCCTCCTCCACCGCGGCGCGGGTCGCCGACAGGGCGTCCTCCACGCGGTGCTTCTTCTCCTTGAGCTCGACCTCGGTGGCCGCGCCGACGCGGATGATGGCCACCCCGCCGGCCAGCTTGGCCAGCCGCTCCTGGAGCTTCTCACGGTCGTAGTCGCTGGTGGTCTTCTCCATCTCCGCCTTGATCTGCTCAATGCGGCCCTTGATGGCCTTCGGATCGCCGCGCCCGCCGATGATGGTGGTGTCATCCTTGGTCACCACCACCTTGTCGGCCCGGCCGAGGTCGGAGATGCGCACGTTCTCCAGCTTGCGGCCCAGCTCCTCGCTGATCACCTGCCCGCCGGTGAGGATGGCGATGTCCTGGAGCATGGCCTTGCGGCGCTCGCCGAAGCCGGGGGCCTTCACCGCCACGGCGTTGATGATGCCCCGCAGCTTGTTGAGCACCAGGGTCGCCAGGGCCTCACCGTCCACATCCTCGGCGATGACCAGCAAGGAGCGGGTCTCGCCCTCCTGGAGAAGGCGCTCCAGGACCGGGATGATATCGGCCGCGGCGGAGATCTTCTTGTCGTGGATCAGGATGTAGGGGTTCTCCAGCACGGCCTCCATGGTCTCGGGGTTGGTCACAAAGTAAGGCGAGATGTAGCCCCGATCGAACTGCATTCCCTCCACATACTCGGTCTCAAAGGGCAGGCCGGTCTTGGACTCCTCCACCGTGATCACGCCGTCCTTGCCCACCTTGTCCATCACCTCGGCGATCAGGTTCCCGATCTCCGGGTCCGCCGAGGAGATGGCAGCCACGTGGGCAATGTCGTCCTTGCTTTGGACCGGCTTGGCCATCCGCTTGATCTCCTCGACCACGGCCTTGACGGCCATCTCGATGCCCTTCTTCAGGAGCATCGGGTTGGCCCCCGCGGCCACGTTCTTCATCCCCTCCGTGACCATCACGTGAGCCAGGACTGTCGCCGTGGTCGTCCCATCGCCGGCCACGTCGTTGGTCTTGGTGGCCGCCTCCTTGAGGAGCTGCACGCCCATGTTCTCATAGGGATCGGGCAGCTCGATCTCCTTGGCCACCGTCACCCCGTCGTGGGTGATCGTGGGGGCCCCCCACTTCTTGTCCAGCGCCACATTGCGGCCCTTGGGCCCCAGCGTGGTCCCCACCGCGTTGGCCAGGATGTCGATGCCGCGCTTCAGGCGGCGGCGAGCCTCCTCACCGAAAACCAGCTGCTTGGGCGCCATCTCCGATCACCTCCTTCTCTGGGATTAAAGGTTGAGGGCGAGAGGTTTTTCGCCCCTACTCCTCAATGATCGCCAAGATATCGCTCTCCTTGAGGATGAGGAGCTTCTTGGTGGTGTCCACTTTGAACTCGGTGCCGGCGTATTTGGCGAAGAGGACGCGATCGCCGACCTTGACCTCCATCGGAACCCGCTTGCCGCTCTCATCCACGCGCCCCGGGCCCACGGCGATCACGCGGCCTTCCTGGGGGCGCTCCTTCGCCGTCTCCGGGAGGATGATGCCGCTCGGGGTCATCTCCTCCCGCTCGATGGGCTCCACCACCACCCGATCCGCAAGCGGTCGAAGTTTGAGCTCCGCCATCTCTGCCCTCCTCGGGGAACTCAGATTAGAATTAGGGGGTTGAGAGACCGCTCACTTCACCTTGACTTTAATCGTTCGCGCCTTCACCGCCTCGGCCTTGGGCAGCCGCAGGGTCAGGACCCCATGCTCGTATTCCGCCGTGGCCCTGTCTGCGACTACCTCAACCGGGAGCACGAAGGAGCGGGTGAAGGCGCCGAAGCGACGCTCCTGACGCACCCAGGATCCCTCCCGGGCCTCCTGCTCCTCCCGGAGCTCCCCACGGAGGGTGACGGTGTTCCCGCTCACCGTCACTTCCAGATCCTCCGGCCGGACCCCGGGGACGGCGGCTTTCACCACCACCTCGTCCTTGGTTTCGTAAATATCCACCGCCGGCCAATCAGCGGAGCCGAAGAAGAGGGAGGGACGGGCGAAGGCCTCGTCCAGGATGCGGTCAATGGCCCGCCTAAGAGAGAGGACCTCCTGGAAGGGATCCCACCGGCGGATCTCGCCAGCCATCGCAGGCCTCCTCGTGCCGTTCCTGGGATCGGGGCGTTCCGTCCCCCTATCGTAATTCGGCCGTGTTAGAGCCGCGCAAGAGCCGCATAAGAGTTTCGTAAGAGCCTCAGGCTGCCCGCCGGGCCAGCGCCTTCACGCGCAGGTTGTTCACCACATTACGAACGCCGCGGACGGAGCGGGCGATCTCCTCCGCGCGCTGGCGCGCGGCCTCATCGGGCACCCAGCCGGCCAGCGTGACATCGCCCTGGACGCTGGTGACCAGCACCCGGGCGCGCGGCGGGCTGAGGTCCGGATCCGCCGCCAGGCGCAGGCCCAGCTCGGCCTCGATCTCGGGATCCGAGATCAGATCGTTCTGCACTTCCCGCACTCCCGGCACCGCCCGGGCGAGGGTCTCCGCCATACGCTTCATGGAAGTGGAAGGCACCACCCCCTCCAGGATCACCCGTCCGTCCCGCGCGCAGATCCGGATCAGATGGAAATTCACGCGAAGGGGATCATAACGGTAGAGACGCTCTTCCACCTTCGCCTGCAGGGTCGCGTCGTCCATCACGTCCAGATCCATGGGTTCCGCTCCGGCTGGGAGTGAGGAGAAGGTCTGGAATGATGAACGCAGGATGCGCGCCGGTTCGTCCTCCCCGGCCTCCGTTCAGAAGACCGGAGGCCGGGGAGGAGCTCAATCGGCCTCAGACCTGGCGGTATTCGCCCTCCACGACCTCGCCCTCGCCCGAAGGCCGGGAGCTGCCCGAGCCGCCGGTCGCCGCAGCCCGCTGATAGACCGCCTGGCCGATGGCCAGGGCCGTCTGGCGCAGCTCCTGGGTGAGCTGCCGGATGCGGGCCGTGTTGTCCGTGCCCATCGCCTCCTTCAGCTGTCGGATCAGGCCCTCCAGGCGCTCGCGGTCTGCCGGGCTCACCTGATCGCCCAGCTCCCGCAGCGAGCGCTCCACGCTGTAGATCATGTTGTCCGCCTCGTTGCGGGCCTCGGCCAGCTCACGCCGGCGCCGGTCCTCCTCGGCGTAGCGCTCGGCCTCCTTGAGCAGCCGCTCCACCTCCTCCTTGGACAGGTTGGTGGAGGCGATGATGGTGATCTTGGCCTCCTTGCCGGTCGCCCGATCCCGGGCCGAGACGTTCAGGATGCCGTTGGCATCGATGTCGAAGGTCACCTCGATCTGCGGCACGCCCCGCGGCGCCGGCGGGATGCCCTCCAGGCGGAACTGGCCCAGCAGGATGTTGTCCGCCGCCATCGGCCGCTCGCCCTGGTAGACCTTGATGTCCACCGCCGTCTGGAAGTCCTCGGCGGTGGTGAAGACCTCGGTCTTGCGCACCGGGATGGTCGTGTTGCGCGGGATGATCACCGTCATCACCCCGCCCAGGGTCTCCACCCCCAGGGAGAGCGGCGTCACGTCCAGGAGCAACACATCCCGGACCTCACCGGCCAGCACGCCGGCCTGGATCGCCGCGCCGACGGCCACCACCTCGTCCGGGTTGACGCCCTTATGCGGCTCCTTGCCGGTGAGCTCCCGGACCAACTGCTGCACCATGGGCATGCGGGTGGCGCCGCCGACCAGGATCACCTCGTCGATCTGCTCCGGGCGCAGCTTGGCGTCCCGCAACGCCTGCTCGAAGGGACCCTTCAGCCGCTCCACCAGATGGCGGGAGAGCTGCTCGAACTTGGCCCGGGTCAGGCGCATCTGAAGGTGCTTGGGCCCATCGGCCGTGGCCGTGATGAAGGGCAGGTTGATCTCCGTCTCCATCAGGGTGGAGAGCTCGATCTTGGCCTTCTCGGCCGCCTCCTTCAGGCGCTGCAGGGCCTGGCGGTCCTTGCGCAGGTCGATCCCGTGCTCCTTCATGAACTCCTCGGCCACATAGTCGATGATCACCTGGTCCCAATCATCGCCGCCCAGGTGCGTGTCGCCCGCCGTGGCCTTCACCTCGATCACGCCGTCGCCGACCTCCAGGATCGACACATCGAAGGTCCCGCCGCCCAGGTCCCAGACCAGGATGATCTCGTTCTTCTTCTTGTCCAGGCCGTAAGCCAGGGCCGCGGCCGTGGGCTCGTTGATGATGCGCAGCACCTCCAGCCCGGCGATCTTCCCCGCGTCCTTGGTGGCCTGGCGCTGGCTGTCGTTGAAGTAGGCCGGCACGGTGATCACCGCCTGGGTGACCGGCTCGCCCAGGTAAGCCTCGGCGTCCTGCTTCAGCTTGCGCAGGATCATCGCCGAGATCTCCTGGGGCGTGAACTCCTTGCTCACCGCCGGGATGAACACCCGGGCGTCTCCGTTGGGCCCCTCCACCACCTTATAGGGAACCCGCCGGATCTCCTCCAGGACCTCGTGGTAGCGCCGGCCCATGAAGCGCTTGATGGAGAACACGGTGTTCTCCGGGTTGATGATGGCCTGGCGCTTGGCCGGCAGGCCCACCAGGCGCTCCCCGGTCTTGGTGAAGGCGACCACCGAAGGGCAGAGGTTGCCGCCCTCGGCGATGGGGATCACCTTGGGCTCCCCGCCCTCCATCACAGCGATCACCGAGTTGGTCGTCCCCAGATCAATGCCGACGATCCGCCCCTTCTTGGCCATCGGAGACCTCCTCCGCAGGATTCATCGGTTCCCCTCCTTCCGAATGGGAAACGCCCACCAGGGGGGCAGGTCGCCGGATCCGCATCTGCGCCGACGGGAAGGGCCCACGCTGAGCCAGCGCCGTCGGCGCTGTGGGCGACGGCAACCGGGCGTAATCACACTGGCACGGCCCTCCCTGGGCGCATCCCAGGCAACAGTAAGCGTGCCGGCCCACCCGGACCGGCTGCCAGTCGAACTCAATCCCGCAGTTCCGGCAGACCCACGCCACGGATCCCCCCTGTTCTCCACGGCCCCCATTTTAGGCCGCTTCTATTAGAAGATCATTAGAGGAACAAAGGCGTTCCATCAGCCGCCGCTCCCGCCGTTCTCACGCGGGAGCAGGTGGAGGGGGAATTGCGAACCCAGGGGGCTCTCCCGGATGGCCTCCTGAAGGGCCTCCAGGGGGAGGATCCCGGTTTCCTGAAGGACCACCCCCAGCGCATACAGGGCGGCGTAGCGAGCTCCTGCCGGTTCCCGGAAACGCCGGAGCCGCACCTCCGCTCCGGTCTCCGGGACCGGCAGAGAGGCCTCCAGCCAGAGGATCCCCCGACGCATCCCTCGGATCCGATCCTGCTGATGGGAGAGGCCATCCTCGGAGGTGATCACCACCGCATCCGGCTCCTGGACCCCCGGATACAGGATGGGATCCGCGGAGAGGATGAGCTCCGCTGTGGAGAAGCCTACCCCCACAGTCACCGGATAGCTGCCCCGGCGGGCCACATGGAGCCCGGCTGCCATCGCCGCGCGGGCCAGGATCATCGCCGCCTGCTGCACCACCTCTCCGGCGGAGCCGCTCAGGACCAGGGCCCAGCGTCCCCTCAGGGTAGAGTGGAACTTCGTCTCCACCGGAGGGAGATCCAGCAACCCCGGACCGCGGGGACCCGGAGATCCGTCTGCCGCCTCAGGCAGGCGGAACACAGGCCGGGGGGGACGCTCCCAGGTCCCGAGGGCCAGGCCGGCCTCTTCGACCAGGGCCTTCAGCCGCAGGCCCGGATTCCACTTCACCCCATATTCCACACAGAGCTCCAGGACCTCCACCAGCGCGAACCCCTCCGTCCTCATCGCCCGGTGGAGGACTTCGGAGAAATCCCCTTGCCCGAGGACGCGGGCCACGAAGGAGGCCCCGGCGTCGAACGCCAGCTGGCAGAGATCATGGGGAGGCAGCCGCACGCCTTGCGGAGTGATCGCCGTGCGGAAGCCCCGGGGGGTCAACCCGCTGGGCTGGCCACCGGTCATCCCGTAAAGCATGTTGTTGTGCACCACCACGGTGAGATCCACATTCATCCGCGCCGCTTCCAGGATGTGTTGCAAGCCGATGGTGGCCCCTCCATCTCCGACGTAAACAATGACCTTCTTGCCGGGCGGAAGCCCCATGGCAATCCCCGCCGCCAGGGCTACCGCCCGCCCATGAAGGCCATGGACGGTGTGGGTGGCGAAGTGGCCATCGACGATGCCGTGACAGCCGATGTCCGTGACCAGGATCACATCCAGGGGATCCACCCCCAGGATCTCCAGCGCTTTCACCGTGCTGCGCACCACAAAGTGGTGCCCGCAACCCTTACAGAAAGGCAGATCCGGACGGGTCAGGAAGGCGCTCATGGAGCCAGGACCTCCCGAACGATCTCCTCCGGACGCACCATGCGCCCGACCGCGCCCACCCGGCGGACATGGTCAGGGGTCCGCCACCCGAAGAGCAGACGGGCCAGCTGGCCCTGGGCGTTTTCCTCTGCGATCACCACCCGGGGATATCGGGCCAGCACTTCATAGTAGATCGCGGGGATCGGCAGCAACGCGCGGATGAGAAGCAGGGAAGCCGGCACGCCCTGGGCCCGCAGGATCGCCGCGGCCTCCCGGGCTGCTCCGCTGGTGATGTCATAGCTGACGATCAGCGCCCGAGCCCCCTCCTGCTCATCCAGTTCATAGAGAGCCGGCGTGAGCGCCTCGATCTTCTCCCCCAAACGGCGTGTGTTGGCGATCGCCTCCTCGCCAGCCGATCGCAGGATCCCCGAGCGATCGTGCGTGGAAGCGTTCAACCGCACCGGATGGCGCTCGTTGCCCACCGGGAGGAAGGGAGGGACCAGGCCATCCCCAGGATCATACGCTCGATATGGGGCGGATCCCCGATAGAAAGAGCGGCGGATGGGCTCGATGGGCGAGAGACGGCGCAGGTCGAAGCTGTGTTGCGTCATCACCATCTCTTTCGAGCTAAGAAGAACCACGGGAGTGCGCAGGTCCACGGCGGTTCGCAAAGCGATCGGCGGCAGTCGCCAGCAATCCTCAAGATCCGCGGGGCAGAAAACGGGGAGCGGATAACCCCCGGAGATCAGGCCGTCCAGAAGCAGCACGTCTCCCTGCGCGCCGACCGTAGCCGTCCCTGTGGAGGGCCCCAGCCGCTGGACCAGTATGATCAGCATGGGGAGCTCCATCATATAGGCCATGTTGATGGACTCCACCATCAACGCGAAGCCCGGGAAGGAAGTGGCGGTCACCGGTAAAAAGCCGGCGGCGGAGAGGCCTGCCATCCATTGAAGCGCGGTGATCTCATCCGGAGCCGGCAGGGCGACGGGGAAACGCTGGCTGGCATACGAGAAGATGAGGTTAGCAGGAGTGATGGGATAACCCACATAGACGTCCGCTCCGGCCTGCACGCAGGCCTCAACGATCAAACGGGATCCGTCCAGGAGAACCCGGTGCGCGCGATCGGCCTCCATGGAAGCCATCTCCTTTGTGGAAGATCCCCACTCCCCCAGCGCGCCCGATCCCTTGAAAGGATCTTCTCACAGACGGCCGGAAGCAGCAAGCTCCATGGGGAAGGACTCCCCTCTTGCTATGTTAAAATGATTGACGAAACAGGCCTGCTTCACCCGCGGCCTCATCGCGGGAGGACACGCCAGGCCGGCCTGGCCTTCCATTGATCCGGAGATCTGTCGTGGCGCGACCGCGAACGCAATATGTGTGTCAGAAGTGCGGGGCGGTGCACCCGAAGTGGATGGGGCGCTGCCCGGACTGCGGGGAGTGGAACACCCTGGTGGAGATGTCCCCCGCTCCCACCGTGCGGGCGGTGGGCCTTGCCGGGAAACCGGGGGCCCAGCCGGTGCCGCTTCCGGCGGTGGCGGCCGCTGAGGTAACGCGCTGGCCGCTGCCCATCGGGGAGTTCGCCCGGGTGCTGGGCGGCGGCGTGGTGCCCGGCTCCCTGGTCCTGGTGGCCGGCGATCCGGGGATCGGGAAATCCACCCTCCTGATGCAGCTGGCCGATCGCATGGCCGGCCCCGATTTCCCCGTCCTCTATATCTCCGGGGAGGAATCCCTCGGCCAGCTGAAGATGCGCGCCGACCGCCTGGGCCTGCACAACCCCCATCTGTATCTCTTAAACGAAACCCGGATGGACGCCCTGGCGGATCACATCCAGGGGATGCGCCCCCGCCTGGTGATCGTGGACTCCATCCAGACTGTCTACGTGGAGGAGATCCCTTCCCCTCCGGGGAGCGTCAGCCAGGTGCGCGAGTGCGCCGTCCGGTTTCAGGCTATGGCCAAGAACCTGGGGATCACCATCTTCCTGATCGGCCACGTCACCAAAGCAGGGCTGATCGCCGGGCCCAAGCTGCTGGAGCACATCGTGGACACCGTCCTTTACCTGGAGGGGGATCGGTATCACGCCTTCCGCCTGCTGCGCAGCGTGAAGAACCGGTTCGGTGCCACCTCGGAGGTGGGAGTCTTCGAGATGCGCGGGGATGGGATGGCCGAGGTGCCCAACCCCTCGGAGCTCTTCCTGGCCGAACGCCTCATCCAGGCCTCCGGCTCCGCCGTGGCCGTGACCATGGAGGGCACCCGCCCGCTGCTGGTGGAGATCCAGGCCCTGGTCAGCCCAGCCCCTCCCGGGGCCGCCCGACGCACCGCCAACGGGGTGGATCCTTACCGCCTCCTGCTCCTGGTCGCCGTGCTCACCAAACGGGTGGGCCTGCGCCTGCACGATCACGACCTCTTCGTGAACGTGGTGGGGGGGCTGCGGGTGGACGAGCCGGCCGCCGACCTGGCCATCGCCATGGCCATCGTCTCCTCCGCCCGGGACCGCCCCCTCCCGCCGGACATGGTGTTCATCGGGGAAGTCGGGCTATCCGGGGAGCTGCGGGCCGTGGGACATATGGAGCTGCGCCTGGCGGAGGCGGCCCAGCTGGGCTTCCGGCGCTGTCTCCTCCCCCGAACCGCCCGACGCCTGCGGGAGGTCCCCCCGGAGCTCACCCTGTTACCCGCACGCACCCTCGCCGAGGCGATCGCTGTGGCGTTCCCCGGATGACCGCTCATCCCAGCATCTCCCGCAGCTCCACGGCGTTGATCACGGCGTGTCCGAAGGCGTCGTTGTTGAAATACGCGTAGACCTCATGGCCGGCGCGCAGGAACCCCCGGATGCGCTCCGCCCAGGCCGCCAGCGCTTCGCGAGCGTAACGCCCCGCATAGAGGGCCGTCGATCCGTGAAACCGGATATACACCACCGGCCCGGTCACCCAGAGCGGAGGGGAGAGCTCCGGCATATCGAACAGACAGAAGGAGAGCGCGCCTCGGGCCAGCACCTCCCGCACCGGCTCAATCCACCAGCGGGGATCCCGAAGCTCGAACCCGTGAAGCATATCCGGGGGGAGGAGAGCCGCGAACTCCGCCAGACGGCCTGGATCCGGTGGCCACCCGGGAGGAAGCTGATAGAGGATCGGCCCCAGGCGATCGCCCAAGCGCCGAGCGCGCTCCAGAAAGCGCGCGAGGGGGTCCGCGCAATCTTTCAGCCGGCGGACATGGGTGAGATACCGGTTGGCCTTCACGGCGTAGCGGAAGCCTTCCGGGGCTTGGTCGCGCCAGCGATCGAAGGTCGCCTCGGAGGGCAGACGATAGAAGGTGTTGTTGATCTCCACCGTGTCGAAATGAGCCGCGTAATAGGAGAACCAGCGGCGCTGCGGGAGATCTTCGGGGTAGAACACGCCGCGCCAGTGGGGGTAAACCCACCCGGACGTCCCGATCCAGCAACGGGGGCCCATCAGCGCTCCCCCAGGATGATGGCGCTGCGGTCCGCGCCCCGGGCCACGGCAGGGGCTTGAAGGGCCGCCTCCTCCAGCGCCTTCATCCGTGCGGCCAGCCCTTCGATCTCATCGAGATGGAGCCGCAACGTCTCCGCCAGATCCAGCAAGGCCTGGATCAGGTGACGTTCAAAGGCATGGCGGAAGGCAGCCAGCGAATCGAAAACGATGCGCTCGACCTTCGCCCCGTGCTCGCTCAACCACAGGGCCGCCGCCGGGCTGTGCGGGACCTCTTTCACGAAGACCAGGGTTCGCTTCCGTGCCCGGACCGCCCGCCCCCACTCCAGCCCCATGGGGGCGGCGTAATCCATGCCCAGGATGAAGACATACAGATGCGCGGCCTCCACGGCCTCCAGCGCGGGGGCGAGGGCCTCCCCCGGTTTCGGGGTGTGTCGGATCTCCCATCCCAGCCGGACCGGGAGGCCGGCCACCACCTGCCCGACCACTTCCCGCTCCGCTTCCAGCTCCGGACTGCTGCTCACAAAGAGCCGGATGGGCTCGGCCATGGCCTTGTTTCAGGGTGTCGCCAGGGATTCATTCGGCGCCCCCCACCACCGGTGGGAAGAGACGAACCACATCCCCGGGCTGAAGAGGCGTATCCAGCGTGGCCTGGACTTCGTTGACGAAGACCGCGTGGATCAACTCCAGAGGGATCCCCAGCGCCGCCGCGATATCGCGAGGGGTGCCTCCCTCCGGGATCTCCACCGGGATCCCTTCATCCCGGATCCCGGCGGGGCGGTAGCGGCGCAGGATCGCATGCAGCTTCGCCGTCACCTGCATCGGGGCTCACTCCAGGACCGGTCGGATCCCCTGATGCACCACGCGCCCGCCGATGGTCTGGAGGATCTTCTGAGGGTCCTCCCACCGGCCGGTGCGCTTCTGGAGGGCCTGGGCGATCTGTCGCGGGGTCATGGGCTGGTTGCCGTTCACCAACAACAGCCGGAACACCGCATCGGTGAGCGGGGTTTGGGGCGTGATGAAATCCGGCTGGCGGCTGCAATGCTGCAGAAGGATATGCCACAGCCCGTCCACCCGCCGCACCTCGGCGGTCTCCGGATCCACCCAGTCGATCTCCGTCTCCTCCGGGTGAGCGAGGAAGCGCTCCCGATGCTCCGGGCAGAGATGGCTCATCAAATACGCCCGCAGATCCTGGCCCTTGCGCTTCCACCAGTCCAGGTCGATGTGGAAAGGGGTATCGAGGGTAGGTTTGATCAGGCGCTGCAGCGATGGACCCGGACGGCTGCTCATGCCTCTTCCTCCCGCCACCGCCAGTATCCATCGCCCAGGTAGAGGCACCCGGGCAGGCTCATCATCTCCTCGAAGAGCGGCTCCGGCGGCGTCCGGATCAGCAGGTTCACAGCCTGGTAAAGCGTGCGGGCGTGGACGGTGCCCTGAGGGGTGAGCTGGGCCAGCGATGGAAGCAACTGCTGGGCCAGAGCCCGGACCGGACGGTTCCGCCAGCGGGTCCACAGCTCCTCCAGGGCCGCCGGATCATCCACAACGATCAGGCTTTGGTCGTCGAACTCGCCCGGGATCTGCCGGCGGAGCATCTCAAAGACCAGCTGGCCCTCCTCCGCCCGAACCACCCGCACCCAGTCGCGCCGGCTGCGGCCTCGCAATGCCACCCGGATCACACCGGGCTCTGGGGAGCGTCGGAAGGCCACCAGGCAACCCGGCTGGACCTGATAGGCCTCATACCATTCCTTGAGGCCGAAAACGTATTTCCGCTCCCGAACCACCCATCCGGGCCAGCGTCGGCCGCTGACCGGATCCTCAAACTCAAAACGGATGCGATGGGTTCGGCCCAGGGGGAAGACCTGGCCGGTGCGCCGGGTGAGAGGGGCCGTTCCGCTCCGCAGATGGGGATACGAAGCGACCCAGATCACCTCATCGGCCTCCCCCAGGCCCGGTCGGATCTCTTCCGGATCGCTGAGCTCGTCATCGATCTCCGCCGCGATGCGGCGCAGGGCCTCATCGAGGCGCGCGCGGTCCCCCCCATAGGGTCGACCCTGCAGGCGGGGCGGCGTCTCCTGCACCTCCGGGGGTTCCATCCGCCGCAGGAACCACAGGAACTGACCTGCTGGGCCCACCTCATCGAAGCGAGGATCCCGGTAGAGGGCCGCGTTCAGGGAGAAGACCCGCAGGGGCAGGGGAACATCCGCCGGGAGCTCCAGATGCGGCAGGAGCTCCTCCGGCGAGAGAGGCCCTCCGTTGTGGACATCGAGGACCGCCTCCACCAGATTCAGGTGGCCCTCATGGAGCTCCACCAGCAAGGCCCGAGGGAACCAGTGATCCCCTACCCGGACGAAATCCGGGCTGGCCTCCAGCCGCGCCCGCAGCTGCTCCCGGATGCGCTGCCCCCACCGGTCCCAGATCTCCTCCGGGCGCAGCTCCTTCTCATCAGGTCCCCGCCACCCATCCAGATCGTTGAGGCGATGTGGAAGCGGATACTCCGCCGCGAACTCCCGAACGGTCCCGTCCTCTTCAAAGCGCACCTGGATCACCTTGAAGGGGCCGATCTCAGGGTTATGGCCCTCGCGGATCCCCACTACCGTTCCCACTGCGAAACCCATGTGTGGGAAGAAGAGGCGTTCCCCCACCTCATAGCGATCCCGGGGGCGGAAGGGACGGGTGCCGGCGAGGGCGGCACGCCGGCGCTCCTCAATCTCCTGCAGGCGCTGCCGGATCAGGATGCGAGCCAGCTCCTCATCGGTGCGGGGAAGCGGATCCTCCAGAAAGCGGTTCAGCAACGCCTCCAGATCCGCTTCCGTGATCTCCATGTGTTCCCAATCCATTGGGCCGGGCCATGCCATCGCCACCGCTTGCTCCTCACAGATCCGCCTTGAAGCCTGCGATGCGGCGCTCCTCCGGGGACGAGGACCCGTGATCTTCAAGTCGAAGCGCCGAGATCCTACAAGATTATAGCGAGGCCGAACGGGAGCAGCAACCACATGGGCTTCTATGCGCCGCGGCTTCCTCTCCGGAGCCCGGAGGGCGATGAGGCCAGAGGGACGAGATTTGCATCCGCGAAGGGTCCTCGCTATAATCATCCCAAACAACCGAATATAGGTGCCGCTCTTATCCAGAGTGGGTGGAGGGACCCGGCCCGATGAAGCCCCGGCAACCTGCCCGCCGTAGCGGGCGGCCGACCGGCGAACGGCCGCGCGGGTAAGGTGCCAAGTCCGGCAGAAGCGTTCGCCGCGCTTCTGGGAGATAAGGGTGGCCTGACGCGAGGCCCCTTTTCCCAGAAGGGGCCTTTTTGTTATCCCTACAGGCCTCGCCTTGCTCCTCCCATCCGTCTCAGAGGTGGTCGAAGGATCGCATCATCTTCTTCCGCAACGGATAAAGGAGGTGCCGGCGATGGAACTGCAGACAGAAACCGGATGCGCCACCTCGCTGGAGATCCGCGGCCCATCCACGCGGGCGGTGCATGGCGGCGCGGAGCGCCATAACCCCTACCACGCGGTGGTCCCGCCCATCGTCCAGACCGCCACCTACGCGTTCCGGGACACGGCGGACCTGATCGCCTTCCAGGAGGCCCGGCAGTGGGGCGCGGCCGGCGGCCGCGTGGATTACGGGCGCTACGGGAACCCCACCGTCGCCGCCCTGGAGGCCCGGGTGGCTGCCCTGGAAGGGGCGGAGGCCGCGGCAGCCTTCTCCTCCGGCATGGCCGCGGTCACCGCCATCCTCTTCGCCTCCCTGCGCAGCGGAGCCCACCTGATCGTCACGGAAGACGCCTACCGGCGCACCCGCCAGTTCGTGCTCCAGTTCTTGCGCCGCTTCGGCGTGGAGGCCACGGTGGTGCCCATCGGGGATTTCGAAGCCCTCGAGGCCGCGATCCGGCCCAACACCCGGCTCATCTTCACGGAGACCCCGACCAACCCGTATCTGCGGGTGATGGACCTGGAGCGGCTGGCGGAGATCGCCCGTCGGCGCCGCATCCGCACGGTGGTGGACGCCACCTTCGCCACCCCCATCAACCTGCGCCCTCTGGATTACGGGATCGACCTCGTGATCCACAGCGCCACCAAGTATCTCTCCGGCCACAACGATGTGATGGCCGGGGTGGTGGCAGGATCCGCCGACCTGATCGCCGGGCTGCGGGAGATGCAGGCGATGATCGGGGGCATCCTGGATCCCCACGCGGCTTATCTGGTCCTGCGGGGCCTAAAGACCCTGGCCCTGCGGGTGCACCGGCAGAACGAGAACGGCATGCGGGTGGCCGAGTTCCTCAGCGCCCATCCCCGCATCCGCCGGGTCTGGTATCCGGGGCTGCCCTCCCATCCGGATCACGCCGTCGCCCGCCGCCTGATGCGTGGGTTCGGGGGGGTGGTCACCTTCGAAGTCGCTGCGGATCGCGAGGGCACCTCTCGCTTCATCGACGCCCTGCGCATCCCGTATATCGCGCCCAGCCTGGGCGGGGTGGAGAGCCTGATCGAACAGCCCGCCCTGATGTCCTACTATGAGATGGACCCCGAGGAGCGGTCCGCCATCGGCATCACGGACAACCTGGTCCGTCTCTCGCTGGGCATCGAGGACCCGGACGATTTGCTGGCCGACCTGGAACAGGCCCTGGCCCGCCTTCCTTAGCGGGCCCTCGACCGGGGAAGCCGGACGCCCTCCGGGCCGGTCCGATGCCATGCCCGGTTGAAACGGCCGCGCGCCGAAAGCAGTAAACTTCTATGTTTGGGGACCGGGGAAGCGCGCGAGGGCATAGGCCGCGTGGATCCTCGTCCCGCGCGGCAGCCGGATGCCGATCCCCTGGATCCCATGTGAGGAAGAGCCTCCAAGCCGCCGGATGTGGCAAGAGCCTTGATGATCATCGCCGATGAAACGTCCGCGCTCGCCCGCTGGAGGGGAATCCTCCGGGCCGTCCGCCGGGACGGGATGCCGGCGCTGTTCCTGATCGGCGCGACGGCCCTCTTCTTCTGGCCCCTCTGGATCGCCGGATACCGCTTCCCCAAGGGAGGCGGCGATCTGTGGGGGCAACTGTATCCGGTCTGGTCCTTCGTGGCCGAAGAGCTGGGACGCGGCGTCCTTCCGCTGTGGAACCCCCGAATGCTGGGAGGGGACCCCATCTTCTCTGAGGGGCAATATGGTTTGTTCAACCCCCTCAACTGGCCCCTCTTCATGGCTTCCCCGATCCCACCGGGATGAGTGCTGCTGCGCGGTGCCTTCAGCCTGTGGCTGGCCGGAGTCGGGATGTATGTGTATCTGCGTCGTTCGCCGATCTGGAGGCTGGGACGCTCCGCAGCCCTCACCGGCGCCCTCGCTTATATGTTCTCGGACCCATTTGTGGTCCACCTGGGCCACCCTCAGTTCAACGACGCAATGGCCTGGCTCCCGTGGGCACTGGCCGGTGTGGACCAAGCCGCGCGGCGAACCCACAGGATCCCCCTCGGTGCCCTCCCCATCGCCCTGCTCCTCCTTTCCGGGCACGGTCAGGCGGCGCTGTATGGGATGCTCACTGTAGGGCTTTACGCTCTCGGACAGGCGGCAGCGGGTGGATGGCCCCGGGGCTTCTACCGAATCGGACGGCTGGCCTTAGCCGGGCTGCTGGGCATCGCCCTGGCTGCCCCCTCCCTCCTCCCCGGTCTGGAGCGGCTCCCCCTGACGGATCGAGCCGGCGTTCCCCTTGAACAACGGCGGGGGTATGAATTCCCACCCGCGATGCTCATCGATCTCCTCAGCCCGCTCTTCCACGGGCGGGGAGCTGACCAGTTCTGGCTTCCGGCAAATCGAGTGGAGAGCGGCTACGTGGGATCGGTGACCCTGTATCTGGCCCTGCTGGGGCTGTTGGGGACCTTGCGGTTTCGTCGGACGTGGGCGCTGATCGGCCTGGGCACGCTGGCGCTGCTGTTCTCCCTTGGCTACCAGGGGCCGCTCTACCCTGCCCTGGCTCGGCTCCCCCTGTTCTCGGAGACCTGGAAGACCGCCCGGGCGATCTATCTGGTTTCCTTCGCGCTGGCCATCGCCGGGGCCATGGGGGTTGAACAGCTTCGACGTTCGCGCCCGCGGACCCTCATTCTCTGGGCCCTGGCGTTGTCGATGGGCGGGCTGATGCTCTGGGGGATCGCCCCGCGCTGGGCTGCGGAAGCCCCGGAGGGGTCCGCCCGGGCGCGCGCCGTAACCGGGCTGCGTTTCGCCGCCTTCCTGGCGTGGGGAACCGCTCTGTCCGGCTGGGCGATCTCACAGGGGAGGACATGGCTTCGCCCCGCCCTGCCGCTGCTTTTGACCGCCGAGCTGGTGGCCCTGGGAGCCACCGCCGAAGCGGAACCCTCCCCGCCTCACCGGGATCCTCATCCGCAGGCCCTGCGCTTCCTGCGGGCGGATCCCGGCTGGTTCCGGGTGGATGTGGATCCGGCGGCGCGCGACCTCTGGCCCCCCATCGCTCTGCAGATGGCCGGCTTCGAGGTCCCCCAGGGAACAGGCAACCCGATGGAGCTCCGGGAATTCAACATCCTGCGCTGGTGGATCCCCTCCGCGACCCATCCTGCTTACCGGATGCTGGGGGTCAAATACATTGTGGTCCCCAAAGGGGCTCCTCCCGGCGGCGAGGGGATCTGGCCTGTTTTCGTGGACGACCCGGCTATCGACATCCACCTCCACACCGGAGCCCTCCCCCGAGTCTGGCTGGTTTACCGAACGGAGATCGTGGACCACTACGGCGAGGCGCTGAAACGGGTGCTGGACGAACGCTTCCGTCCGGAGGAGATCGCCGTCGTCCAGAACGGGCCGCGGCTCAACGGGGAAGGTCGAGGACGGATCGGGGTCGCTCGCTACAGCCCGAACGAGGTCATCCTGGATGTGGAGACAGACGCTCCCGCCCTGCTGGTCCTCTCAGACACCTTTTACCCCGGCTGGCAAGCGACAGTGGATGGCCTCCACGTTCCCATCTACCGGACCAACGCCGTCTTCCGGGGCGTGGAGGTGCCCCCGGGACGTCACCGGGTGACGTTGCGGTTCCGGCCGGGGAGCCTGCGGATCGGCCTGGGGATGGCCATGGCAGGCGGGCTGCTGGGTCTGGTCCTTGGGGTCGCAGGAAAACGAAGGCGCTGAGGGCCGAATCCCATTTCGTCCCCCCGGAATCGGACGATCCTCACCCTCCACACCTGAAGAAAAGCACTTCATCCCCCTGGGCGCTTCGGAATAGGATCAAAGCGGGTGATCCTTTTTGAGAGGGGGCATCCATGGCATGGTATCTGGTGGAAACCCGCTACTGTCCGATCCTGAAGACCGAGGTGGCGTTGCTGGAGCAGCGGATCTACCCCCGCAGCGATCATCTCTCCGACATGGCCTATCGGGTCCTTGCCCGTCGTTGCTCCCACGATCTGATCTGCAACGCCAACGATCACATCCATTGTCGCTGGGCCTACACAAACCCGGCGTGGGATCCCTTTGAGGAGGGCACAGACTAAACCGGGGGGGAGCGGCGCAGTGGGAGCATCTCACGGATCCGGGCCGACTCCTCCGGTGTGAAGGGCTGCAGCATCCACCAGGCGAGCCCATAACCGAGGGCACCTAAAGGCAGGGCGAGGACCGGCGTCGTCCTCCAGAGGGCGGCCATGAGGCCACCCATGACGACACCCGCCAGAAGCGGCCGCCCCAGGATCTCCCCCCAAGGCAACGGCCCCATCCTCCGCCGCAGGTCGTAATAGAAAGCGAGCCCCTCCACGATCTCGGACAGGATGGTGATCACCGCCGCCGCCACATACCCGAAGAGCGGGATCGCCAGCAGGTTCGACAGAGCGTTGAACCCCAGGGCGATCAGGAAGGCTTTGGTCTGGTAACGCTGTCGACCCAGGGCCACCAGCACATAGTTGATCAGGCTGTTCATCCACCCGATGGGGATGGACCAGATCATGATGCGCAGGGCGATGGCCGCATGGGGGAGATACTGGGCGCCCCCCAGGAGATATGAGAGGGGCTCGGCCAGGAAGGTGAAGAGCACCGCGGTGAAGACGGCGATCGCTGCCAGACCTTTGAGGGTGAGGATCACCGAACGCCGCATGGCCTCTGTCGAGCCGGCCGCCTGTCGGGAGATCACCGGGAACACCGCGAAGGTCGTGTAGGCAGGGATGATGTTCAGCGCGTCCAGCCACTTGTAAGCGGTGCTATACCACCCCACCTGCACATCCCCTTTCAACGCCTGGAGGATGGGGACATCGATCTTGAAGAACAGAGTGGCCAGGAGATGGTTCAGCATCAGAGGGGCGGATTCGCGGATCATCTCCCGCCGCAGGGCCGGATCGTCCTCCCAGCGTGGGCGGAAGAAGGTCCGGAAAGCGATGCCGCTGAGCAAGGCCAGGGTGATCCCGTTGACGACCACCGAGGAGGCCGCGAGCCCGACGAACCCCCCGCCCATCAGGAGGATGGGCACGCCGAAGCTGACCTTCAGGAGGACGGTCACCACCGTGAGGGCGGCCGGGATCTCCGCCTTCTCATACACGTAGAAGAGGGCGGTGACGCCGGTGGAGAGGCTGGCGGGGACCTGGGCCAGGGCCAGCAACAGGATGGCCAGGGCGGTGTCGCCGCTCAGGCGGAACAGCCCCATCCAGAGCCCGGTGATCGCAAGCAGCAGCGGCAGCCAGGCGGCAAGCAGGACCAGACGCAGGGCCGAGCTGTTGACGAAATAGCGGTTCACCTGATCCCGGCGCTTCGCCCCTTCCCGCGTGAGCCAGACGTTCAGGCCGAAGTTCGAGAGGATCTCATACCAGCCCACCAGAACGATGGCGAAGTAATACTTCCCCGCCGCCTCCGGGCCCAGGATGCGCAACATCAGGGCAGCGAAGGCGAAGTCGATGGAACGGGTGAAGAGGTTGAGGGCCATGGCGGTGAGGCTGTTCTTGAGGACGCGGCGGGCGGTGGAGTGCTCCAGCTCCTCCCGATACAGGCGCCCCCAGAGCCAGAGGGCCGCCAGGAAGATCATCCCCATCCCACCGATGAAGGTGGTGAAAAAGCCCAACTTCACCGAAAGCGGGCTGTAGCGGAACCGCACCGTCCAGCGGCCCGGAGGCAGGATCACCGCCCGGAACAGGCCGTTGGCAGCGTAGATCTCCAGCGACTGCTCCTCCCGCTCGCTCCCCCCGATGGGCCGCCGATATGCCACCCAGCCCGGGAAGAAGGTGTCCGCCAGCACCAGCCAGGAGGGTTCCTCCACCGCCGCATCCACCCACACCTCGTTGATCCCGTAAACGGTGACCGTCGCCGGGCGCGGCGCCCCCCGCTCCCCGAACCGCTCCAGCTCCGGGACCCGACCATCTACCACCACGTAGAAGCGGGGATCGAACTGCCGCAATGCCCCGAAGGGGTCCCGGTGGAAGACCGTGGCGGTCAGAGGCAACGTCCACGCCCGGGGCATGGCGCCCTCGTTGCGGTAGACCCGCACTTCCCCTTCGTAAACCTTCGTGTAACGGGGCGAGGGGATCTCCTCTTCCGTGACCACGTATTTCACGTTCAGGGCGTCCAGCAGCGGGGAATCCAGGGCGGCCGGATCGGTGAGGGGCGCGATGCGGTTGAAGGGCAACTCGTGCTGGGGCTGGATGGTCGACATATAGGCCACGTAACGCTTGAGGATGATGGAATCGTATCCCCGCACGTCCTGCAGATCATACAGCCAGGGGCCGTTGGCGTTGAAGGTCTTGCGCCCGTGCGGATCGAAGGTCGTCAGCCGCCACGGACCGGGATCCTGGCGCAGGAACCGAACAACCGGCGGGACGAAGTCCAGCCAGCGGGGATCGGCGGCAGGATAGAACCCCGCCCCCGCCTGAAGCAGGTCCAGGGCCAGCATCCCGATGGGCAGGGCGCTGCGAACCGGACGGGGTTGAAACAGCCGGAGGGCCAGGCCGCTCCCCAGGGCCGCCCCGCCGAAACGAAGCAGGTTCCAGAACTGATACGAGAAAAACGTGCGGCCGTCCGGGAAGGCCTCCGGCGCCTTGGCCAGGGCATGGAGGGCCCGCTCCGCGAGGGACAGGGCGGTTTCCGGCATCCCCCAGCGGGCCAGGACCAGGGCGGCCAGGGTGAGCGCCCCCACTCCCATCCATCCCAGGGCCATCCACCGCACCGCCTTCCCCTCCTCCCGCAGCGCCACCTCAAATCCCGCTCCTGCCAGACCCGCCATCGCCAGGGTGAAGGGCCAGATCCAGCGGAAGGGCGAGTGGAGCTGGTTGATGCCCGGCAGGCCGTAATACAGCAACGCATACGTGGGCATCCCGAAGGCGAACGAGAACGAGAGCGCCGCGAGGAGGACCAGGAACAGGATGGGAACGCGGGAGCGGGCGAGGGATCGCCAGCGGAGCAGCGCGAGGAGAGCGAAGCTCCACGGCAACAATCCCAGATATGCCCCTCCTTCCACATAGTTCTTGATCCCCCAGTGGCTGGTGAAGGCCCCGTTCGGGTTGGGCTGGCCGTAGGCGTTCACCGTGAAGGGCACCCAGGCTCCGCTGAACACATCCCGCACCCCATGGTGGCTGGGGTTCCCGTAGAAATCCGGGATCAGGAAGACCAGAAGATGGCGCCAGGGATACGCCCAGCCCAGCACCTGCTGCAGGGTCGCCGTCCCCTCGCGGAAATTCTCCCGCACCACCTCATACAGCGGCATCCACTGGGCCGCCCCCAGGGCGAACCCCAGGCCCACCGCCAGGCCGGTCCATCCCAGGGTCTCCAGCGCGGCCCGGATCCGGGCCCGGGCACGCCACGCCCCCCACAGGCCGTAGCCCAGGCCGATCAAGACGGTGTAGTAGGTGATCTCCACGTGCCCGGCCAGGATGTTCATCCCCAAGGCGATGGCCGCCAGCAACGTCCAGGGGAGGGCCGCCGGGCGGCCGAGCAGCGGACGCCGCTCGATCATCCCGTGAAGGGCGGCGAGAAGATAGGGGAGCCAGGCCGCGCCGGCGATGATCATGGGGAACACCATGCTGACCACCATGAAGGCGCTCAGCTCATAGGCGACCCCGGCGAAGGTCGCTGCGGCCCGGCTCAGGCCCCAGGCCCGCGCCAGGGCATACATCCCCAGGCCGGCCAGGAACAGTTGCAAGGCGTTGAACAGCGCATAGGCCTGGGGGAGGGGGAAAAGCAGGAAAAGCGCGGTGAACGGGTAGAGGGCGGAGTGCTGCCCGTTGGCCAGGAAGGGAGCGCCGGCGAACAGATATGGGTTCCATAGGGGAAGCTCCCCCCGCCGCAGGGCCTCAAGGAGAAAGCGCTTCCACGCGTAGTTCTCCAGCACCAGGTCGGAGAGCAACGCGTTGTGAGGAACCCCGATCCCGAAAGCGGTGGCCGCCGCCCGCCAGGGCTGCCATTCGTAAAGATTATCCGCCGGGAGGATGGTCCGCGACCCGGTCAACGTGGGACCCAGCAACAAAACCGGCAACAGGGCGAAGATCCCCATCGGCCCCAGCCGGGAGAGCCACCTCATCCCTCGTCGCATCCTCTCATCCGCCCTCCCCCGCAGGATCCCATCACGGGTCCATTATACCCGGGGCGGATCGACCGGCCCGCCCGAAAGTTGCAGGCCTCCCTCGCTTCGCCTTATAGTGAGTGAGCACTCACTCCATGGAGGCACCGATGGGGCCACGGAAGGCTCCGGAGATCCGGCGGGCGCAGATCCTGGAGGCGGCGGCCCGGATCTTCGCCCGGCATGGGTTTCGGGGAGCGACCACCCGGCAGATCGCCCGGGAGGCCGGGGTGGCGGAGGGCACGCTGTTCCGCTACTTCCCGACCAAACGGCATCTCCTGCTGGCGATGTTTGAGGCCCTGACCGTCCAGCCGATTCAGCGCCACCTGCAGGCGCTGCCGGCCATGGAGCCGCAGCGCTGGCTGGAGGAGTTCCTCCGGGAGCGCCTGGTCGCGATGCGCGCGCAACTGCCGCTCATGCAGGCCCTGTATCAGGAGATCCGCACCGACGAAGCCGTGCGCCGGGCCTTCCTGGATCAGATCGCGCGGCCGCTTCTGGAGGAAGTGCGCCGCATGCTGGCGGCGGAGCTGGGTCAGGGACGCTATCGCCCGCTGCACCCCGCCCTGGTGATGTGGGCCATCTGGGGCGCCCTGCACGGCGTGACCGTCTTCGGCATGGAGCTGGATCCCGAGCTGGCAGCCCTCCCGCCGGAACAGATCGCCAAGCAGCTGGCTACCTTTGTGCTCCGAGGCATCGAGGATCCTTCCCAAACCTGAACTCCAGGAGGACGCTTCATGAAAGGCCGCGTTCGATGGCTCCTCGGCGGATTGCTCTTCCTCGCCCTCATCGGGGCCGGGGCCTTCTTGGCGCAAGCCCGGGGGCGTTCCCCCGCCCTGCCGGAGACTGCGACGATCCGGCGGGGGACCCTCCGAGTCACCCTGAGCGCGGCGGGGAAGATCCGTCCCCGCGCCCAGGCCGTGCTGAACTTCGCCACCGCCGGCACGGTGGCCGAGATCTTCGTTCGGGAAGGCGAGGCGGTGCGCAAAGGGCAACCCCTGGCCCGCCTGGACACCACGGATCTGGAGCTGGCGGTGCGCCAGGCGGAGGTCGCCTATCTCACCCAGCAGGTGGTCTACAGCCAGACCGTTCAGGGGCCGAAGCCGGAAGAGCTGGCCGCGGCCCGCGCGGCGGTGCGCAGCGCGCAAGCCGCCCTCCGGGCCCTGGAGCAGGGCCCGGATCCCACGGATCTGGAGATCGCCCGGCTGAACTACGAGGTGGCCAAGAACGCCATCTGGCAGGCCCAGCTGACCCGGGATAAAACCGCCGGCTCTCCCCTCTCCGCCCCCATCGACGTCGACCTGGCCCGGGCCCGGGTGGGACAGGCGGAGCTCCAGGCGGAGATCGCCCGCCTGCAATACGAGAAGATGAAGGCCGGGGCGCGGCCGGAGCAGCTGGAGGCCGCTCGAGCCCAGCTGGCGCAGGCTCAGGCCAGCCTGGCCCGGCTTCAGCCGGACGCTCTCACCGTGGAGCGGACGCGGCTGCAGCTGGAGCAGGCCCGCCTGCAGCTGGAGCAGGCCCGCCGCCGCCTGGAGCAGGCGACGCTGCTGGCTCCCTTCGATGGCACCGTCATCGCGGTGAACATCGAAATCGGCCAAGTGGTCGGGGCCGGCGTCCCCGGCGGGGCCATCGTCCTGGCTGATTTGAGCGATCTCTATCTGGACCTGACCGTCGATGAAGTCGATGTCGTGCGCCTGAAGGAAGGGATGCCGGTGGAGATCACCCTGGACGCCCTGCCGGGCCGGTCCTTCCGCGGGCACATCGACGCCATCGCTCCCGCCGCCACCGAAGCCGGCGGCGCCGCCACCTATCGAGTCCGCGTGGTGCTGGATGAGCGGGATCCCGTTCTGCGCGCCGGCATGAGCGCCAACGTGGAGATCGAAGTGGAGCGCCGGGAGAACGTGCTCCTCGTGCCCAACGCCGCCGTCCGGCGGGATCGGGAGACCGGGCGGGCCTTCGTGTATCGGGTGGTCGGCGATCGGGCGGAGGAAGTGGAGATCCGCCTGGGCGCCCAGGGGGAGACCGAGAGCGAGGTCCTGGAGGGGCTTCAAGAAGGCGACCGCGTCGTCCTGGGCGAGGTGCAACCGGCTTCTTCGTTCCGGATCTTCCTCCGGCGCTGATCGGATCCGCAAAGAAGGGGATGCCGGGATGCGAGCGGCGTTGTGGAGGGAGAACATCCAACAGGCTTTCGAGACTCTGGCCACCAACCGTCTGCGGGCGGCCCTCACCCTCATGGGCATCCTGATCGGGGTGGCTGCCGTCATCGCCATGGTGGCCATCGGCCGCGGGGTGCAGAACTACATCCAGGACCAGTTCGCCGCCCTCGGCACCAACCTGATCTTCGTGATCCCACGAGCAGCGGCGGAGGGCCCATCCGCAGGGGCCGCGCTGCAGGACATCTCCTCCCTCACCATGCGGGATGTGCGCGCCATCGAGCAGGAGGTGCGCGGCCGGGTCACCGTCGTCGTCCCGGTGATCCAGCGTTTCGGGCCTCTGGAGAGCGAGGGCCGCGAGGCGGTGACGGTGATCCTGGGGACCACCCCGGGCTACGCCCCCGCCCGCAACTGGCCTCCCCAGCACGGCACGTTCCTCGAGGAGGCCCATCTCCTCAACCGCTCCCGGGTGATCGTGCTGGGCCTCACCCCGGCCCGCCGCCTCTTCCCGGACGTCCCCAACCCGGTGGGGCGGACGGTGCGCATCAACGGGGTTCCCTTCCGGGTGATCGGGGTGATGTCGGATAAGGGCGGCAACGCCTTCGGGGATTACAACGACCTGGCCTTCATCCCGATCACGGTGGCCCAGGAGATGCTCTACGACGCGCGGGATCCGCGAACCGGGGAGCCGCTGGTGACCGGGATCATGCTCCAGGCCGCCCGATCGGAATACACCGACGAGATCGTCCGGCGGATCACAGAGCTCCTGCGGGAGCGGCATCGCATCCGCTTCCGGGACGAGGACGACTTCGCCATCCTGACCCAGTTCGAGCTGGTTTCGATCTTCGGGCAGATCTCCGGCGTGCTCACGGTGTTCCTGGGGGCGCTGGGCGCCATCTCCCTGATCGTGGGGGGCATCGGGATCATGAACATCATGCTGGTCTCGGTGACCGAGCGGACGCGGGAGATCGGCCTGCGCAAGGCCGTGGGAGCCCGTCGGCGAGACATCCTGCTCCAGTTCCTCACCGAGGCCATCCTGATCACGATGCTCGGCGGCGTCCTGGGCACCGGGGCCGGGATCGCCCTGGCCTCGACGATCAACGCCCTGAGTGGCGGAGCAGTGCGGGCAGCGGTGGGCCTGGATACGGTGCTCCTGGCCGTGGGGGTGAGCGCCGCCGTCGGGCTCTTCTTCGGCCTCTACCCGGCCTGGCGCGCCGCCCGGCTCGACCCCATCGTCGCCCTCCGCGCCGAATGACGGGGGGAGCGACCGTATCGTTCGGGAGGACCGGAAGCGATGATCGCGCAATTTCAGGAGAACCTGCAGACAGCCCTTCAAAGCCTGCTGGCCAACAAACTGCGCACCGCCCTCAGCCTGCTGGGCATCCTGATCGGGGTCGGCGCCGTCGTGGCCCTGCTGGCCGCCGGCCAGGGCGTCCGGGACTACATCCAGCGCCAGGTGGAGGCCATCGGGCCCAACGTGCTGTTCGTCTTCCCCGGCGGGTTCTCCCAGAGCGGCCTCACCCGGGCCGCCGCCCAGCAGTCCGGGCTGTTGCGGCCCGCCCTGACCCTGGGGGATGCTCGGGCGTTGCAGGATCCTGCCCGGGCGCCGGACATCGTCATGGTGGCCCCGGTGGTGGCCCAGACGCTCCCGGTGGCCTCCGCCAGGGAGCGGATGGTCACCACCGTGCGTGGGGTGACGCCGGAGTATCAGGTCGCCCGGAACTGGACGGTGGCGCGAGGCCGCTTCCTCACCCCGGAGGACGAGCGGACTGCAGCCCGGGTGGCGCTCCTGGGCGTGGAGGCCGCCCGAAGGCTGTTCGGGGAAGCCGATCCCGTCGGGCAGCTGATCCGTATCCGGGATGTCCCCTTCCGGGTCATCGGGATCCTGAGCCGCAAAGGAGGCACCTCCTTCGGGAACGACGATGAGGTGATCCTCATCCCCTTAAGCGCCATGCATCAGTATCTCTACTCGGTGCGGGGGCGCAGCGGGGAACCCGGCCTCTCGGCCATCGTGCTGGTCGCCCGCTCCCCGGACCGCATCCGGGCGGCGCAGGAGCAGGCCACGGCTGTCTTGCGAGAGCGCCACGGCATCCGCTTCCGGGAGGATGAGGATTTCACCGTGGTCTCCCAGGAGGAGATCCTGAGTCTCTTCGGCAACCTCACCTTGATCCTGACCGCCTTCCTCTCCGCCATCGCCGGGATCTCCCTGCTGGTGGGAGGGATCGGCATCATGAACATCACCCTGGTTTCCGTGCGGGAGCGAACACGGGAGATCGGCCTGCGCAAGGCCGTGGGGGCCCGGCGACGGGACATCCTGCTCCAGTTCTTGATCGAGACGGTTCTCCTGGCCCTCATCGGGGGGTTCCTGGGGGTATTGCTGGGGATCGGGGTGGCTTTCCTGATCTCCACGCTGACTGGAGGGGCGTTCCGGGCCATCGTGACCCCGGAGGCGATCCTGCTGGCGGTGGGGATCAGTTCCGCGGTGGGCCTGGCCGCTGGCCTCTACCCGGCCTGGCGCGCCGCCCGGCTCGACCCCATCGTCGCCCTGCGCTATGAATGAGGGAAGAAAACCAGGGGTCGGGGATCTCCGGCTTCCCCCGACCCCTGGGTCCGGCTCCGCTCACCGTTGTGGGGCTGGCTGGAGATGCGGGAGGATCTGCCGGAGCAGGCGCTCCCGGGGCTGGTAGCCGACGATCCGCGCCACCTCCCGCCCGTCCTTGAACAGGATGAGGGTGGGGATCCCCATCACCCCGTAGCGCATGGCCAGCTCGGGGTAATCGTCCACATTTAACTTGCCCACCTTCAGGACCTGGGCGTATTCCCGGGCGATCTGGGCCACGATGGGTTCCAGGGCCTTGCACGGCCCGCACCACTCCGCCCAGAAATCCACCAGCACCGGTTTCTCGGACTTCAGGACTTCCTGCTCGAAATTCTGTGCCGTGATGGTCACCTCATGCTCACCCATCGGTCGTTCCCCTCCCCTGGGGTTTTCTCGGATGCGCAGTCCTGCGGGCCTGCGCCGCGCCTCAGATGACGCCCCTCGACCCGGAGGGCTCCTCCTGCAGCACGACTACCGTCACCGGGCCCCGTCCCGCGACCTCCCGATGGGACCCATCGCAGAACGGGAAGTTCTTCGACTGAAAGCACCGGCACAGGGTGACCCGCTCGCCGGGCCGAAGACGCACCGTCGTCCGCGGATGATCCCCCCACGTGGTCTCATGGTCGGCCATCGCGAATCCCTCCGGCGCACATGGATGGAGTCCATCCGGTGGACGTATTGAGTGTATGCGCAAGGCGGAAGGGCGTCAAAAACTCAGGCCGAGGGACGCTTTCTCTCAGAGGACCCGATGGGGAACAATGTGGAACTCCTCGGACCGATCACGCCGTTGATCCGTGGCCGAAAATGGAATCCAGGGCCCGCTGGGCAGCAGGCGGCACCGTCAGAGCAGGTTCCAGTCCGTCCATGGCCTCCAGGACCGGCAGGAGCTCCGTCCTATGTCCCCGGGCCGCGAGTGCCTTCAGAACGTGACGGGCGCCCTCCCGCAGCCAGGGAGAATCCGAATGATGAACCAGGGCCTCCAGCAAAGCCCGCAATCCCGTCTCATCGAGGCGGAGAAGCCCTTCCGCCGCCAGCCAGCGGACCCCTGGGTTGGGATCCTCGAGGAGAACGCGGATGAACAGTGAAGCGGCGCGGGGATCCCCCAGGTCCCGGAGGGCTTTGACAGCCTCCCAGCGTAACGAGTCCTCCTCTTCCTGGAGGACCGCGATCAAGGCTTCCAGCGCCGGAGCGCCCAGGGCGGCCAGGGCCTCCCGGGCTGCGCGCACCCGATCTGGATTCGAGGAGCCGAGATCCCGGAGGTAGCGCTTGATTTCGGGATCAGCGGATGCCTGCGGGCTCATCGATCAGCCTCCTGTAAAGAGATAAACCGGTAAGGCAAGGCTCAGCGCAGATATAGCCCCAACAGGAGAAGCCCCAGCAGGGCGAGTCCCCATCCGCCCAGGAGGATCCATCCCCCCATACGCCACAGCTCGGAGGCCTGCGTCCGGCGATGGAGCGCCCACCCGGCCCCACCCACGGCCACGAGCAGCAGCAAAACCAGGGCTTTGGAAAGAAACAGGGGCTTCGGCCACCCTGCCCAGGTCCGCAACGGAAGCTCCTGCAAGAAAGCTCACGCGGGAGGCCCTGGGGGCTCCGGAGGGGATCCGCGCGGTTCACGCGGTTCCGGCGCGGCGCTCTCGCTGTTCTCCGTCAGGCCGCGTCGGAACTCCCGCACGCTCTGGCCCAGCTCCCGGGCGATAGCCGACAGCCGACCCGGCCCGAACAGCAGAAGGGCCAGGAACAGAATCAGAAGCAGCTCTTCCGCGCCGATGCGGATCATCGAAGGGTCCTCCGAAACAAGGATCGACCGGTGGGGGGCCGTATCCATGCCCCCCACTGGCCAACGTCGCGCCCTTCAGCGGGTGGGACGGATCCGGGCGACCTGGTTGGCATACCAGAGGTCATCCCAGTGTCCGACGGCCACCGCGCTCACCCGATCGCCGACCCGGAGGTCCTTCACGCTGGGGCTCTTCAACCCCCGGATGCGGAAGCGGGTGCGCTCGTCGGTGACCAGGGTGACCTTGCCCTTCCCGGTGTCCACGACCAGCTGGTTCCCTCGGATCTCCGCGATCACCCCGCGCACGCTCCGCACAGGTGGGCGCACCCCGATGCGCAGGGCCTCCACCTTGCCATCCGCCCGCGTCCCCACCACCAGCACCCGCTCATCCGGATGGAGATCGTTCCATGTCGGCTTGCGGATCCCGACTATTAGCAGGACCGTCTTGTCAGTTCCGACGACCTCCACCGTCTCTCCCTTCGCGGTCTTCACCGTGAGTGTCTTCGCCGCCGGATCCACCTTTGCAATGGTCCCCCGCAGGATCACCCGGGCGGGAGCGCGGGCAGCGTAGGCGACCCGGAGGCCGGCCGTGCCCGCCCACCCGCTAAGCAGAAAACCCGCCGTCAGCAACGCGCCGATCCACATCTTCCACCGTCCCATCTCTTCCTCCTTTTCACCCCTCGATCATTCGGATTCCGCAGCGATGTGGGAGACCAGGGGATAATGGGCACCCATCATCCCCTTGCCCTTCACTTCTTGATCGGCATGCCATCCGGTCCGATCACATACCACAGGTTGTTAAACCCTTGTCCGTTCGTGTCGCCGGGCTTGGCGTCCCCGGAGAAGTAATAGAGTGGATGCCCGTTATAGGTCACCTGGGTTGTGCCATCCTTGCGGCGGATGGTGCCGAGCAGGGCGGCGTTCACCCCGGGGCCTGCGAGGGGCTTGCCTGCAGTCAGGAAAGGCGGCCACCGCTGGGCGCACTCCGCCTCGCACGTGCTGGTGTTCCGAGGATCGTTCATGAACACATAGAGGGTGAAGCCCTGCTCATCGGTCAGGAACTTCCCCAACGCGGCGCTCTGGCCGAGCTTCACCGTGACTGCCTTGCTGGGGGTCGGCCGGGGCGTGGGAGTGGCCGTGGGCGCGGGCGTCGGGGTCGCCGTCGGGGCCCGCGTCGGCGTGGGAGTGGGCGCCCGCGTAGGCGTCAAGGTGGGCGCCTTCGTGGGAGTGGCCGCTGGCCGAGTGGGGCTTGGGGTCGGCGAGGGCGTGGCCCGGGCACAGGCCGCCAGGGCCAGCATGACCACGGCAAAGCCGAACCGTCGGATCCCATCATGCGCCATGGGCTTCTCCTCCTTTCAGCCGGATTTCCTGAAAAGAACTTACCCCGCAGGCAGGCCCGCTGTCCTGAAGAGCAGCTCAAGCCAAGCTTAAGGAGACCTTAAAGACGTGGGCTGCTTTTCCGGATCCGACCGGCTATAATTTGAAGCAGGGCCAGAGACGCAGAGGAGCGGAGGAGGCGATGCGGGAGCCTTTCGTCTTTGAGCGCTGGTATCTGGACCGAATCGTCCGCGCCAGGCTTTTTGTGGGAAGCAGCGAACAGATGCCTGAGCTCCAGGATGATGAGATCACCCTTACGGTGACCTCGCCGCCCTATTGGAACGCTATCGACTACGAGATCCACGCCAGCGATCCGGATCGCTTTTACCGAACCCGCACCTATTCGAATGGCTTTGAAGATTACGTGTCCTACCTGGAATGGATGACCCGGGTGTTCCGGGAGGTCCGTCGGGTGACCCGACCCGGGGGATATCTGGCCGTTGTCATCGGGACTGTTCTTTTTGAAGGCACTCTCTACCCGGTGCCTTTCGATCTGGTGAGCCGGCTGACCGCGGACGGCTGGGAGTTTCATCAGGACATCATCTGGCACAAGACCACGGCGGGGGTAAAGCGCGCGGGGCTGTTCATCCAGCGCCCCTTCCCAGGATACTTTCGCCCGAACATTATGAACGAATACATCCTGATCTTCCGAAAGCCTGGCGAGCCCATTTACCGGGACGTCGACGAGGGAAAACGGGAGATGGCGCGTGTGGAGATCAATGAGTTGTTTGTTCAGGAGATCGCCAACAATGTATGGCACATTGCCCCTGTCCCGCCGGGAGCGTTGAACCATCCATGTCCCTTCCCGGAGGAGATCCCTTACCGTCTGATCCTGCTCTATTCCTATCCGGGTGATACGATTCTGGATCCCTTCCTGGGCTCCGGTCAGACGGCAAAGGTGGCCTTGGCCCTGGGCCGCCATGCGGTCGGCTATGACACGGTTGAGGAGTATGTGCGCTACGCTTACCAGAGGCTCAACGAGCCCCTTCAGATTCGCGACGACCAGCTGGTTGCCCGATTCGTTCGCATCCCCCTGCGCGCGCCTTTGGGTTATCTGGAACGCACTCGCTCTCCGCAACGAACCCGACATGGCTCTGGACGCCCCGCCTCGCGGAAGCCGGATCCGAGGGAGAATCCCTATGACCTTTAACCAAGAGAGACAAGGATTCCATACGCTGCGCACCGGCTTCGGCCGAATCCGCTCCGATTTCGAAAAGGCCGTTGCGCGCCTCTTCGCTCAGTTCGATACCCGCATCCGAGAAAACCGCTTCGTGGTCGGAGGGGCCCTGGAGATCATCCTGGGCGCGGCCTTCCGGGCTTGCGGAGTGAAGGTCCTTCACCGTGGCGCAACCGAAGCGTTCTGGGATCTGATCCTCGAAGGTGAAGAGGGCGGCTACTCTGTCAAATCCATGCTGAAGACCAGCGCCACTCGTTTGATCAACGTGTTAGGACGCCGGCCCTCCGTTCAGGACTGGCAGGCAGCCACGCTCTTCCTGATCCCCTCAGGGATCGTCTACGCGGATCCCGCACTGCCCTGGTGGCAGAAGAATGCCTCACGGGTGATCCGAGTGCGCTCGGATGCGCTGGAGATCTCCCGAAGTCGCATCGAGGAGTTCGCCCAAGGACACCCCGAGTGGATCATCGAATGCAGTCTTCCCGCGCATCAAGCCCGCCGAGAGGAGAGAATCCCTGGGCGGACGGTCTCCTCGCAACTGGCCGCGCAGATCCTAATGGAGATCGGAGGATCCCTGTTTCAGCATCTCCCCCCGCTTCTTGAATGACAATCGAAGCTCCTCTATGCGTGCCTCAAGAACTTGACCGGATGGCGGATGCGATGGGTGGTCCCACCGGTCGGGATCACGCTGATGGAGCCGTCGATCTCCAGGACGGCCATCTCCACATCTTCCACGCGGGCCACGCCGTGCTCCCGCAGCGCGGTCTCCAGGACCTCTCGATCTAGGCTTTCCCGCCGCAGGTTGCGCTCCAGCACCTGGCCATGCAGGATCAGCAGGGTCGGCGACCCTTCCAGCACCCGACGCAAGGGACGCCAGCGGAGGCGCAGATAGGCCACGCCGGCGTTCAGGATCAGCAGAACCCCGGCCGCCAGGATCCCCCCGGTCAGAGAGGTATCCAGGCCCACCATGGCGTTCTGGACGGCGTTGGCCAGCAGGAGCAGGACCACCAGGTCAAACACGGTCATCTGGCCCAGCTCCCGCTTCCCGCTCAGGCGCAAACCCAGCAGCACCGCCAGATAGACCGCGGCGGCGCGCAGGATGATCTCCCATGCAGGAACCCCCAGGCTCAGCATGCGCTCCCCCTTCGATCCGGATGGGCTGCCGGCAGGATCAGGGTGAAAGCGCTCCCCGCCCCCGGCTCACTGGCTACCTCCAGACGCCCTCCATGGGCTTCCACGATGGTCCGGGCCAGGAACAGGCCCAGCCCCAAGCCGGGCCGTCCCTCCTGATGCCCCCGATAGAAGGGCTCGAACAGCCGGGGCAGATCCTCCGGCGGGATCCCCGGGCCGGTGTCCTGAATCCGGATCCATACCTTCCCATCCCCACTCCCGGCCTCCATCCGCACGCATCCCCCAGGCGGCGTGAACTTCACGGCGTTGTCCACCAAGTTGTCCAGCGCCTGAGCCAGCCGGTCGGGATCCGCCACGATCGAGGGGAGTTCGGACGGAACCGCATCCTCCCAGCGCAATCCCCGCTCCCGGGCCATCCCGGCCCAGAGGGGGATCCGCGCCCGCAGCCAGCTCCCCGGATCCAGCGGCTGGGCGCGAAGAGAAAGCGGCTCCCGCGTCTGCCGATAGGTCTGCGCCAGATCGTCCAGCAACCGGGTCAGATCTCCGGCGACCTGGGACATCCCCTGGAGCAGCTCCCCCCGCAAGCGAGGATCCTCGGCCGCGCCGGCCTGAAGGGCGTGCAGCGCCGCCTGCAGGGCGCCGATCAGCCGGCCGAACTCATGGACGATGCTGCGCAACAGCAGCCGGCGCGCTTCCTCGAGCTCCGCGCGCCGGGTCTGGAGGCGATTGAAGGTTCGGATGAGCTGACGGACCTCCTGAGGCCCGCTCTCCGGCAAGATCATCGCGGGCCCCTCCAGGGGAGACTCCGCGATGGCCCGGGCCACCGCCTGGAGGGGTCGGCTCAGCGATTGCGCCAAGATCAGCCCCAGCAGCCCGCTCACCGTCAACCCGATCCCCAGGGCTCCCAGGATGAGCCGCCGCGCCAGCCGCAAGCCCTCCACCACATCCGGGAGACGCCGGAGCAAGCGGATGTAGCCCAGGCGCACCCCACTTTCATCCGCCACCGGGACGACCACATCCAACACCACGTCGGAGTCAGAGCCTCGGAGAGCCGCGTGCCACACAATCTCGCCCGCTCGGGCGCGCTCGGGCAACGCCCCCTCCTCCACCTGTCCCAGAAGGCCCCTCTCCTCCGGCCCCGCCAACAACCGCCCTGAGGGATCCAACAGCAGCACCTGAGTGGGCTGTCGGATCTCCAGCGCCCGCAGGAAGGCCTGGGCCGCCTCGGGATCCCTCCAGATCTCCGGGAGGACCTGCCCCAGCCGGGCGATCAGGATCCCCTGGTCGATCATCTCCTGGGCCAGCGCAGGCAGGAGGATGCGCTCCTCCACCAAGCCGATCAGCATCAATCCCAGGATGGGAGCCATCACCAGGAACGGAAGCCAGACGCTCCACAGGAGACGAGATCGAAAGGTGCGGAACACGGCCGTTCTCCTTATCCCTGGGGTACCAGCTTGTAACCCACTCCCCGCACGGTCACGATGCGCCGGGGATGCTCCGGATCCTCCTCGATTTTCTCCCGCAGCCATCGGATGTGAACATAGAGGGTCTCGGGCTGCCCTTCATATTCGGCCCCCCAGACCTGCGCGAGCAGCGTCTCCGTCGACAGCACCCGATTCGGGGCCAGCGCCAGCGTGTAGAGGAGGTCAAATTCCTTTGGGGATAAAACGACGGGCCGGCCAGCCACGGTGACCGTGCGGCCCTCCGGATCGAGGACCAGGTCCCCCACGACCAGCCGACCCGGCGGCGGAGGGGAAGCGGATGCCCCCCGCACCCGGCGCAGGACCGCCCGGATGCGGGCGATCAACACGTCGGTGTCGAACGGCTTGGTGATGTAATCATCCGCCCCCAACTCCAGCCCGACCACCTGGTCCAGCTCCCGGCGCCGGGCGGTCAGGAACACCACCGGCACCCCCAGAACCTCCCGGAACCGCCGCAGAGCCTCCAGGCCGTCCATCCCCGGCAGGCCGATGTCCAGGAGGACCAGGTCAGGGCGCTCCCGAGCGGCGACGACCAGGGCCTCCTCCGCGCTGGCCGCTGTATGCACCCGGAAGCCCGCCTGCTCCAGGCTGAAGGCCAGGCTGCGCCGGAGCAACGCGTCATCGTCCACCAGCAGGATGCGCGCGCCCATAGATGCCCCTCCACACGAGATTGTAATCCCATCCTGGAGCGGTTAGCGGAAGGAGATGATCAATGGCCCGTTCAGGGGGGCCAAAATGGCCCAAACGGGGGATGACAACTCCCCCCACCCCTTGTGAAAATGTTCGTTAACCCCGGGGGCCACCCGGACGCGGAAGGATCCCTCGCGGGAACGCCATAGGGGCGCAGCCAGGAGGAATCCGATGGAGGGAATCCACCGACGGGAGCGCGACGCATGCGGGATCGGGTTGCTCGCCCGTCCCGGAGGCCCGGCGGATCACGAGCTGCTGACGATGGCCCTTCAGGCCCTGGACCGCATGGCCCATCGCGGGGCCACCGCAGATGATGGGCGGACCGGCGATGGGGCAGGGGTGCTGACCGCCCTCCCCCGCCGCCTGTTCCTGCGCTTTCTGGAGGCTCAGGGCCTGCATACGGCGCCCGAACGTCTGGCGGTTGCGATGCTCTTCCTTCCTCTGGATCCCGCCGCTCAGGAGAAAGCCCGCGCGCTCCTGAGGGCCGCCTTCCAGGCGCAGGGATTCACCCTCCTGGCGTGGCGCCCCGTGCCGATCCGCGCGGAGCTCCTCGGCCCTCGGGCCCGGGCCACGTGCCCGGCCATCATTCAGGCCCTGCTGGCGGACGAACGAGGCGACACCCCTGAAGGGATCGACCGCCGGCTGTATCGCGCCCGTCGCCGGAGCGAGCGGGAGGCGGCCGCCGAAGGGCTCTCCCTCTATGTCGCCTCCGCTTCCTCCCGCACCATCGTTTACAAAGCTTTGGTCCTCTCCCGAGATCTGCCGCGTTTCTATCCGGATCTGGAGGACCCGGCCTTCGAGACGGACTTCGTGATCTTCCACCAGCGGTTCAGCACCAACACCCTGCCCGCCTGGGCCCGAGCTCAGCCCTTCCGCACCCTTTGCCACAACGGGGAGATCAACACGCTCCAGGGAAATATCCATGGGATGCGCGCCCGGGAGGCCCTGTTGACCTCCCCGCTTTGGGGGGATTCCATCGAGGACCTGCGGCCGATCATCGATTCCGAGGGCTCGGACTCCGCCATGCTGGACAACGTGGTGGAGTTCCTGGTCCACTCCGGCTACGACATCCGCCACGCCCTGCGCATGCTGATCCCGGAGGCGTGGGAAAAGTCCCCCGAGCTCGATGAAGCGGCGCGAGGCTTCTATGCTTACCACCAGGGCCTGATGGAACCGTGGGACGGTCCCGCCGCAGTGCTGTTCACCGACGGCCGCTTCATAGGCGCGCTGCTGGATCGCAATGGCCTGCGCCCGCTGCGGACGCTGCGGACGGTGGATGGCCTGCTCTACTGCGGCTCCGAGATCGGGGCCCTGGAGATCCCCCCCGAACGGATCCTGCGGCTGGACCGCCTGGGGCCGGGTCAGATGCTAACAGCGGATCTCCGCACCGGCCGGGTGCAGGATCCCACCGCCCTGCGGGCCGAGCTCAGCGCCCGGCGTCCCTATGCGGAGTGGGTGCGCCGCCATCGGGTGCGTCTCCCGGAGGCCCCCGCCCATATCCCGCCCTCCGAACCAAAGGCGCTCCTCCGGCGACAGATCGCGTTCGGCTACACGGCGGAGGAGCTGGCCCTCCTGCTCCGCCCGATGGCCTGGACCGGCCAAGAGCCCATCGGCTCCATGGGCGATGACACGCCGCTGGCGATGCTCTCCGGATGGCCCCGCCCCCTTTACAATTTCTTCAAGCAACGCTTCGCCCAGGTGACGAACCCGCCCATCGATCCCCTGCGGGAGACCCGGGTGATGTCCCTGACCGTGCTGCTGGGCGCCCGCGGCAACCTGCTGAACCCGGATGAGGAGGCCGCTCGCCTCATCGAGCTCCCGGGGCCGATCCTCACCCCGGCTCAGATCGCCGCCCTGCGGGCCTTGCCAGATCCCCGCTTCCGCTCCGCCACGCTCCCCATGGTGTGGCCGGTGGCTGCGGGGCCGGAGGGATTGCGACAGGCCCTGGAGGAGCTGTGTCGGGCCGCTGAGCAGGCCGTTCGGGAGGGATGCGCCCTGCTGATCCTCAGCGATGAAACGGTCGACGCGGCCCACGCCCCCATCCCGGCCCTGCTGACCGTCGGCGCGGTGCACCATCACCTGATTCGGACCGGTCAGCGGACCCAGGCGAGCCTGATCGCGGTCTCCGGGGAGCCCCGGGAGGTCCACCATTTCGCCTGCTTGATCGGGTATGGCGCCTCGGCGATCTGTCCCTATCTGGCCCTCGAGACCGTCGCCGCCCTGGCGACGCGCGAAGGCGAAGGCGGGCGCGCCGGAAGCCCGGAGGAGGCGATCCGGCGTTACATCCAGGCGGTCGAGAAGGGCCTGCTCAAAGTGATGGCCCGCATGGGGATCTCCACCCTGGATGCCTACACGGGGGCTCAGATCTTCGAGATCATCGGCTTGCAGCGGGAGCTGGTGGAATGGGCCTTCGCGGGGACCCCGGCGGTCTTCGGCCCGGTCGGCCTGGAGGAGATCGCCCGGCGTGTGGAGATCTGGCATCGGGCGGCCTTCGCCTCGGAACGCCCGGAGCTCCCCTCCCCGGGGTTCTACAAACACCGGACGCGCGGGGAGTTCCACGCCCTGAACCCGGAGGCCATCCGAGCGCTTCAGGAGGCCGTTCGGACCCCTGAGGCCCTGGGGGAGGGTTTCCCTGAAGCCTATCGCCACTACCGAGCCTTCGCCGCCCATGTCCATCGGGAGTCGGTGGATCTGCGGGATCGGCTGCGCTGGGAGAGCGACCGCCCGCCGATCCCGCTGGACCGGGTGGAGCCGGAGGAGGCGATCCTCCGCCGCTTCTCCACCGCGGCGATGTCCCACGGCGCCCTCTCCCCGGAGGCCCACGAGGCCCTGGCCATCGCCATGAACCGACTGGGGCTGCGCTCCAACAGCGGGGAGGGCGGCGAGGATCCCGACCGCTACGAGACCGAGCGGAACAGCCGGGCCAAGCAGGTGGCCTCCGCCCGCTTCGGCGTCACGCCGTATTACCTGATCTCCGCCGAGGAGCTCCAGATCAAGATGGCCCAGGGCTCCAAGCCCGGCGAGGGCGGGCACCTGCCGGCCACCAAGGTGACGGCTGAGATCGCCCGGCTACGCTTCGCCCAGCCCGGCATCGACCTGATCTCGCCGCCTCCACATCACGATATCTACAGCATCGAGGACCTGGCCCAGCTGATCTACGACCTCAAGGCCATCCACCCGCGGGCCCAGGTCTCCGTGAAGCTGGTCTCCACCATCGGGGTGGGGGTGATCGCGGCCGGCGTGGCCAAGGCCGGGGCGGACATCATCCTGATCAGCGGCCACGCCGGCGGGACCGGGGCCTCGCCCTGGTCCTCGATCAAGAACGCGGGAATGCCGTGGGAGGTCGGGCTGGCGGAGGCCCACCGGATGCTGGTAGCCTGCGGGCTCCGGGACCGCGTGCGGCTGCGCGTGGACGGGGGCCTGCGCACCGGACGGGATGTGGTGATCGCCGCCCTCCTGGGGGCGGACGAGTTCTCCTTCGGCACCGTTCCCCTCGTCGCCCTGGGATGCGTGATGGCCCGGGTCTGCCATCAGAACACCTGTCCGACCGGGGTGGCCACCCAGGATCCGGAGCGCCGGGCGAAGTTCGCCGGGCGCCCGGAGCACGTGATGGCCTACTTCCGGATGGTAGCGCATGAGGTGCGGGAGATCCTGGCCTCGATGGGCTACACCCGGTTGGGAGAAGTGATCGGGCGAACGGATCTGCTGAAGGCGGTGGATGATTCGGTGGACTGGGAGTCGGTGCTCCGCCCGGCGACGCCGCCTCCGGCCGTTCCTGCCGTCCCGCGGGTCTGGTCTTTCGCCCTCAACGATCAGATCGTGCGCGACGCAGTCCACGCGCGGATGGAGGGCCGGCCGGTGCGGGGGATTTACCGGATCCGCAACGTGGATCGCGCGGTGGGGGCGCGGCTGGCCGGGGAGATCGCCCGGCGGTATCGGGAGGCCGGGCTGCCGGAAGGCACCGTCACCTTATTGTTCATCGGGGAGGCTGGCCAGAGCTTCGGGGCCTTCGCCCATCGGGGCATGCGGCTGATCCTGATCGGGGCCGCCAACGACGGCGTAGGCAAAGGGCTGGGGGGTGGGGAGCTCATCGTCCGCCCGCCCCATGACCTGCGGGATCCGTCCCCGGTGCTGATCGGCAACGCCGCCCTGTATGGGGCCACCGGCGGGTGGCTCTTCGTCGCCGGGCGGGCCGGCGATCGCTTCGCGGTGCGCAACAGCGGGGCGTGGGCCGTCGTGGAAGGCGTGGGGGATCACGGCTGTGAGTATATGACCGGCGGCGGCGTGGTGATCCTGGGCCCGGTGGGGGACAACTTCGGGGCGGGGATGACCGGAGGCGTGGCCTATGTCCTGGACGAGCGGGAGGAACTGGAGCGGCGCTACAACCCCCAGCTCGTCCGCATCGAGCCGGTGGAGGATCCACAGGAGATCGCGTTCCTGCAGGCGATCCTGGAGCGGCATGCCCGGCTCACCGGGAGCCCGCGGGCACAGGGGCTGCTCGCCCGCTGGCCGGAGCCCCTGGCCTGCTTCCGGCGGGTGCAGCCCCGGGGCCTGGCCCGGATCCTCCTCCCTCCGCCGGACGCACTGCCCGCGGCGGAGCTCACCATCCCCACGTCCTTCGATCTGCCAGGCTTCTCCATCCGGCTCCCGGAGCCTATGGGCCTTTCATTTCGCTGAATTGGACCATCGAAAATCGACCCTCGGGATTTGACGGATCCAGGCTCCATGCATACGATGTTGAGAAAAGCCGATGAAAAGGACGCGTTGGATGGCAGAGTGGGATCGAGTTCTCCTGTCTCTGATGAACGGCTGTCTCCAGGGCGGGCCGGACATGGCGTGTTGTCCCGGTCGACCGTTCGGGCCGGCGGGGGGCAGCCGTTTATTCTTGCCTCAAACAGACCTTCCCCATATTGCCTGAGAAGCGACCGAGAACTTCTGTCTCAGTTCCTCCCCCGGCCCGAGATCGGCCGGGGGAGTTTTTTTAATTCCCATTCAAGGAGGAGAAGCGATGCGGCTGGAGGGACCTGACGGAGCGTGGATCAGCGCGCTGGGGATTTCCCTGTTGCTCCTGGGTGCCGCGTTCGGGCTCCTCTGGCAGGCGCTACGGGGGGCCCGCGGGGATCTTCCACGGCCATGGGTTGCCCGGGGGCTCTGGCTCGGGTTGTTTGCGCTGCTCGGGTTAGGCCTCAACCTGAGCAGCCTGCGCTGGGCCCAGGCCGAGCGCCCTCAGGCGGAGGAAGCATCTACCGTTGAGGTGGTGGCCTGGACCTGGAACTATCGGATCGTCCCCCGCTCGGTGCCTGCGGACACTCCGGTGGTCTTCCGGGTATCCAGCCTGGACACCCTGCACTCCTTCGGGGTTTACGATCCTCACGGCCGTCTCCTGTTTACGGTGATGGCCATGCCGGGCCATGAAGAGCGCCTGCGTTTTCGTTTCACCGAGCCCGGACGATATACCGTGCGCTGCCTGGAATATTGCGGGGTCGGCCACGGTCGGATGGTGACCGAATTCCTTGTGGAAAGGAGGAAATAAGATGGCACGCCCGGAACGGCTCTCCTGGTGGTTGATCGTCACCGCGCTGGTCTGGTTCGCAGCGGGCGGGATCCTGGGGCTGTTTTTGCCCGCCTTGCAGGCGTTCGCCCCCCAGGGAGGTGCCGCTCGCCTGTATGCCATCGCCCTGACCGGGCACGGGGTGGCCTTCGTTTTCGGCGGCCTGTTCCAGCTGATGGCCGGCCTGAGCCTGCTTCAAGCCCGCTCCTGCATGGAGGAGACGGGCTCCTCTCCGCCTCACCTCCTGCCCCGCTGGCTGTATGGGCTCCTGAACGGAGGATTGATCCTCCTCACCCTGGCAAGCCTGCAGGGATTCGCCCCCTCTTACACCTTGATGTATCCGCTGCCGACCACAGGACCCGCCCGGGGGATGTGGGGGCGTGGTCCGCTGATCCTCGCCCTTGTGGGGATCGCGCTGGTCCTGCTCGCCGTCCTCTACCTCTACCCGGCCGCCCTGGCCCGGACGATGTGGGGGCGGCTTTATCCTTCCCGGATGCAGTGGGAGCGGATGCGCAGGGACCCCGGGATGCTGGGGATGGCTGCCTACATCGGGATGATGCCGATCCTCGGGCTCCCGGTGTTCCTGCTGGCGGCGGCGGTCTTTGCGGTCGTCCTGGGCCTCCTGCAACCGGAACAGCTCCCCTCCTGGTGCCGGATCCCTCTGGGCCCTCTTCTCCCCCAGGTCCGTCCGGAGGTGGATCCGTGGCCTTTCAACCTGGCTTTCTGGCTGTTCGCCCACAACCTGATGGAGGCGATGGGGATCATGGCCCTGGCGGCGGTCTACACCCTGATCCCGCTCTACACGCGGGCTCCAGCGCCTCGCCTGTACAGCCCGGGCATGGGCGTGCTGGCCGTTGGCCTGTATACCTTCTCCGCGATCCCCGCCTTCGGGCACCACCTTTACACCATGATCACAACATCCCCGCCGGGGTTCATCGCGCTGGCCCAGGCGGCCTCGTGGCTGACGGGCTTCGCCGCCGCCTTCACCGCGTTCAACATCGGGGCCACCCTCTGGCGGGATGGCCTGCGGCTCCACCCTGCCCCGCTGTTCGTGCTGGGCGGATTCCTTCTTTACCTCATCGATGGCTTCGTGGCCCTTCAGCTGGCCACCCGGGCCTGGAACCTGCGCCTTCACGGCACCCTCTACGTGACCGCCCACACGATGACCATTCTGATCGCCGTTGGGATGATCTGGCTGGGGATGCTGTATCACCATCACCCCGGGCTGCGAGGGTGGGCTCTGGAGGCACGCCGGGGATTCCTCCACGCCGGGCTCACCTTCCTGGGCGCGCTGGGGATGTTCTACACCTTGCTGCGGGCCGGAGCGGAGGGGATCCCCCGCCGGGCTTATCCCTGGCCGGGGGATGGCCCGGGGGTTGGGGTCGCCATGCTGCTGTTTGGGGTGCTCTTCGGCCTGGCCCAGGTCCTGTTCGCGGTCCATCTCCTCCGGCCGCCCCAGCCCGCAGCCAGCGCCCCTCGCCCCTTCCCCTCCGGGGAACCGTCTCCCTCCCTTCAGCAGCGGCCTGCCTGAGCGCCGCGAAAACAATGGGCCGGGCGGCGATCAAGCCGCCCGGCCCCGGTCTCTGAACCCCCGGGTTTCTCATGAGGAGCCGGCAAACAGATAGCCCGCGAAGCGCTCCAGCATGGGGACGCCGCGCACTTCGTTCTCCAGGAGGGGGGTCATCCCCCGCACCAGGCCATCGAAGAGCGCCTCGATCTCCTGGAGATAGCGCCCCTGCATCTCGATGCGGTTGCGGACGAAGTCAGGCGTGTCCTCCCCCAGGAAGGACCGATCGATGAGGCCGTTGACGATCACGCCGCCCACCGGGATGCCGAAGTCGTGGAACCAGTGGATGAAGCGGCGGATCACCGCAATGGGCAGCGCCTCCGGCAGGGTCACGAAGAAGAAAGCGGTGAGCTCCGGGTCGGTGATCAGCCGGCGCGCCCGCTCCATGCGGTCCCGGAAGCTGATCAGGTAATCCATCAGGGGGTCCGGCTCCTCCTTCTTGGTGAAGGAGAGCAGCTTGCGGAGGGCCTGGGCCTCCTGACGGGACTTGATCATCTTGTTCACCCAGAGGGCGTAGACTTTGGACATCCCGAGGAGCCGGCGGGCGTTGGCTGTGGGGGCGGTGTCGAACACATAGACCTCATATTCGTCCCGGAACATGAGGTCGATCATGTTCTCGAACATCGCCGACTCCTCGAAGGCCGGGTTCATGGTGGCCGATTCCACAAACTCGTCGGCCCGCGTGGAGATCTCGGCGAACTTGAGAAACCACTGGATCTTCTCCCGGATCTCCCGCTTGGAGCGCTCGATGGTGTCCTTGGTGTCGATCTCATAAGCCCACAGGTTCGGCACCCCGGCCACCGGCGTCGGCTTGCCGAAGACGTTCTGGTCCAGCAGCCCGGAGAGGCTGTGGACCGGGTTGGTGGAGGCCAGGAGGGTGCGGCGGCCCTGCCGGGCGAACCAGAGGGCTGTGGCCCCTGCCATCACCGTCTTCCCGACCCCGCCCTTCCCGCCGAAGAACACATACTTCAGGCGAGGATGTTCCCGCAGGAAGTCCACCATCGTCTTCTCGATGCGGATCATCCCTCTCCCCTCCCGGATCGATCTCACGCCTTCCCGTTTCCGAAGAGCAGCTCCGCCACCCGGGCGATCATGTCCAGTCCGGTGACATCCCGCTCCAGCTCGGGCACATAGGCCAGGACCTGGTCGCCGAAGCGGGCGCGGATCTCCTCCAGATGCCGCCGCTGCATCTCGATGCGGTTGCGCAGATACTCGGGGATGTTCTGGCCCAGCAGCTCCGTCGGAAGGACCCGGTTGACCACGTAGCCGGAGATGGGCACGTCGAACCGACGGAACAGCTCGGCCGCCTTCAACGTGTCCAGGATCACCAGCTCCTCCGGGATCAGCACGAAGAAGAAGGCCGTGCGGCGGCTGTCGGTGAGGATGCTGGAGGACATGTTGATCCGCTGCCGGATATACTGGAGCTCCTCCAGGATGCAGTCCTCCTCGGTCTGCTGGCGGCGGATGCGGGCCACCATCTCTTCATACTCCCGCATCTCCTCCCGCAGCTTCGTGATCTTGGTGATCCACTCATCGTAGACCTTGGCCATGCTGAGGTAATACAGAGCATGCCCCAGGGGGACCAGGTCGTAAATGTAGTAGTCGTAGCGGCCCTCCACCACAATGTCCACCACGGCGTCGAAGATGGCGCTCTCCTCCATCGCCGGCTCGGCGGAGGCCGCCTGGATGTAGTCCTCGATCTCCGGGGGCACCTGATCCAGGCCATACATGTCCAGGATCTTGCGCCGGATCTCCTCCTGATACTCCTTGATCCGGCGATCGGCGTCGATCTCCTGGGCCCAGAGGTTGGGCATGATCTCCACCGGGCCCTTGCCGAAGATGTCCCGCTGGAAGATGTCCGAGAGGCTGGCCTGGGGGTCGACGGAGAAGACCAGCACCTTATAGCCCTGCCGGGCCAGCCAGTAAGCCGTGGCGGCGGAGAAGGTGGTCTTGCCCAGCCCGCCCTTGCCGCCGAACATGATGTAGCGGCGCTCGGGGTTCTCCCGAAGCAACTTCGCCAGCGCGGTGGCCATCCCGGTTCACCTCGCGTAAGGGATTCGCTTGACCTTCAGAACATCGCGTCCGCCACGTCCCGCTCCCGGAGCATGCGGCGCTTCCAGGTGCTGATCTGGGGCACCACGTAGGGCAGGATGCGCAGGCTGTAATAAGGCGGCAGGATGGGGACGCCGATGAGGTCGCCCATGGTGATCAGGATGAACAGATGCTCCATGCTGGCCCGGGTTCGGAGGGCGTAGCGAGCCATGTCGTGGGCCGCCATGCCGTAGGTCAGCTCCTGCACGAAATTCACCACCCGACGCAGCAACCCCTCACGTGTCTTCTGCTCCGCCATGTCTTCACACCTCCTCAGAGATCCCTCACGGCAACGATCCGGCATCGGGATCGATGCCGCAAGCCGTCCCTCACAGGCCGTGCAAATGGAAATCGTGCTCGTCGGTGAACTCGCGCTCCCGCAGGACCCGTCGCTTCCACGTGCTCAGGACCGGGACGACATAGGGCAGCAGGCGCAGGCTGTAGTAAGGCGGCATGATGGGGAGGCCGATGAGGTCACCGAAGAGAGCGGCGATGAACAGGTTCTCCGTGGCGGCCCGCATCTCCAGGAGATGCTGGACCACATCGTAGGCGGCGAAGCCATAGAAGAACTCCTGGAACGCCTGACGCCAGGCCCGCCAGCGTTCCCTCAGCTGCGTCAAGGAAAGCGCCATGCCGCCTGCCCTCGCAGGATCTCCCCCCCCCGGGTCCTGATCCCAGCAGGAGAGCACGATCGCAACCCATTATATCAAAAACGACCCATATGGGCCAGGGCGACGTTCACCCGGGTGTGTCCCAAGATTGTAGGACAACTGCTCGCAGTTGTCCTACAAAGCGGCCAGGCCCGACAAAATCGGGACACACCCGTTCACCCCCACCCTTGCGCCCGGCTTCGGGCCCCGTAGCCGGCCTTCGGGGCCTTCCGGTCTTTTCACCCTCCCGTAGGCGAGGCGGTGGAGGCGCAGCGGCGCTGCAACCCCACTTCTCCCGGAAAGTCCCGGCCTCTGGAGATTTGACCTTCCAGGAAGCTGGAAGGTTTAAACTCCTTGTAGAGCGATCCAGAGGGAGGGAAAGATGAATGCGGTGTGGCATGCGCGCATTGGGGGGATGCATTGCTCGCTTTGCGTGGAGTCCATTCGCAAAGCCCTCACCCGCCTCCCGGGGGTCCTGGAAGTTTACGTGAGCATCGCCCACGGGGAGGCGCTGATCCGCTACGAGCCGGCCCAGGCTTCGCCAGCGGATTTCCTTCGCACTCTGGAAGCCCTGGGGTTCACCGTCCACCCGGCGGAGGAGCAAGCGGCCATCGCGCAGGAGGAGCGGGAGCTCCGGACAGCCCGTTCCCGGGCCCTGGGGGCAGGGGTGGCGCTGGCGATGGCCGCGCTGATGGCCGGGATGAGGATGGGAGGGTCCATGAAGCCCGGATGGATGGTGGGACAGGCAGCAGTGGCCCTCTTTCTGGCCCTGGGGCCGGCCCGGTTCGTCCTCCGAAATGGGTGGGAATCCCTGCGCCGCGGCATCCTGAACCAAGACGTCTTAGTCTTGGTGGCCGCGACGGCCGGCCTGATCGGCGGCGTGTTGGGATGGCGGGATCCTGCCATCCCGGGCGATGTGTTCCTGGGGGCAGTCGCCTTCATCCTGGCTTTCCACACCATTGGTGGCTACCTCTCCGTGAAGGTCCACGCCCAAGCCTCCTGGGCTGTCCGCCGGCTCCTGCGTCTCCAACCGGAGATCGCCATCCGCATCCGACCGGATGGGGCTGAGGAGGAGATCCCGGTTCGATTTCTCCAGAAGGGAGATCGCATCCGCGTGCGGCCGGGCGAACGGATCCCCGCGGACGGCGTGGTGGTCGCCGGGAGCTCCACCGTGGATGAAAGCCTCCTGACCGGGGAACCGATGCCCGTCGTGAAGAGCCCGGGGGATGAAGTGATCGGAGGAGCCATCAATGGCGAGGGAAGCCTGATCGTGGAGGTCACCCGCGCGGATGAGACGATGTTCCTGCGCCAAGTGGCCCGTCTGGTGGCGGAAGCCCGGGCGATGAAACCCGGGATCTTGCGGCTGGTGGATCAGGTGCTGCTGATCTATGTGCCTATGGTGTTCAACGCCAGTCTGTTCGGTTTCATCCTATGGACCATCGGGCCGCTGACCTGGGGAGGGGAACCGGATCCGCCTCGAGGCTTGTTCGCGGCCCTCACGGCGCTGATCATGGGATATCCATGCGCCCTGGGGATGGCCACCCCGCTCGCCCTCATCCGGACCACCGGGTTCGCTGCCGCTCGAGGGATCCTGATCCGATCCGGGGAGGCCTTCCATCTGCTCACGCGGGTGCAAAAGGTTCTGCTGGATAAAACAGGCACGCTGACCGAAGGGCAGCCCATCCTGAGCATGATTCATCCCATGCAGGGGGAGAAGGAGGAAGAGATCCTGCGCTGGGCGGCCGCGGCCGAACGGCCCTCGGAACATCCGCTGGCTCGGGCCATTATGGACGCCGCCCGAGCCCGGGGGCTCACACCTCCGGAGCCGGAGTTCTTCCAGGCGATCCCCGGACGTGGCGTGATCGCCCGTGTGGAGGGCCGGCCGGTGATCGTGGGGACCCCCGACCTCTTGGTGGAACATGGGGTGGAGATCCGGCCGGCCATCTCCCTCTTATCCACCGTCGATGCGGATCAGACGGCCGTTCTGGTCGCCGTAGAGGATCAGGTCCGAGGCCTCCTGATCTTCGCGGATCGCCTCAAGCCGGAGGCCCCTGCTGTGATTCAGACGCTCCGTTCGATGGGCGTGGAGCCCATCCTGGTCACTGGGGACCGCGCCTCGGTCGCCCAGGCTGTCGCCCAGGCGCTGGGGATCCATGAGGTGTATGCGGAGGTGAGGCCGGCCGGGAAGGTAGAATGGGTGCGGGCGCTCCAAAAGCAGGGGCAGCGTGTCGCCTTCGTGGGGGATGGGATCAACGACGCGCCGGCCCTGATGCAATCCGATCTGGGGATCGCGATGGGGACGGGGACCGATATCGCCCTGGAGGCCGCAGATGTCGTGTTGATCCGTAAAGATCTTCAGGCCATTGCGGACGCGTTCCGGCTGGCCCGGGTCAGCTATCGCCTCACGGCCACCAACGTCGGACTGGCCTTGGCCTTCAACGGCATGGGGGTGATCGCCGCCATGAGCGGGCGCCTGGATCCGATGTGGGCGATGCTGGCGATGGCCCTCAGCGTCTCCGCCGTTCTGTTGCGATCCTTAACGATGCGAGCATAATCCGATCCGATCGGGGAGGTTGGTGCGATGACAGCTCGAGGGAATCGTCCGCTGCGGCGGATCGGCGAGCTGGCAGCGGAGCTGGGGCTGAACCCGCGGACCCTGCGGTATTATGAAGCCATCGGCCTGCTTCATCCCTCCTGTCGGACTTCCTCCGGCTACCGGCTTTACGGGGAGAAGGAGAAAAAGCGCCTGATCTTCATTCGCAAGGCCCGGGCTCTTGGGTTTCGTCTCACGGAGATTCAAGAGATCCTCGCCCTCTGGGAAGCCCATCAATCGCCATGCCGGCGGGTTCGGGAGCTGCTGGATCTCAAGATCGCGGAGATCGATCGTCAGATCCGGGCGCTGAAGGCCTTCCGCCGGGAACTCCGGAGGCTCCGCCAGCGCGCGGGGATCCCCGCCCGGAACGGACAGATCTGCCGGATCATTGAGGGGGTCTCTTCTCCCAGCCCCGTGAAGGCCGGCGCCCTGCCCGAAAGGAAGGCTCGGAGCTCACGCTGAACGTTTCGGGACAACCGGAGATGGGGCTGGTCCCTCAGCCGGATCCGGCTATGGAAAAGGAGTTCCCTGCCTCCGGGGTCCCGGGGAAGGCCTCCCCGGGCCGGGTGGGGGAAGTGCTGGCCTTCTTCCTCCGGCTGGGTTGCACCGCCTTCGGAGGCCCAACGGCCCACATCGCCCTCATGCATCACGAGCTGGTCCGTCGCCGGCGATGGGTCACGGAAGCCCAGTTCCTCGACCTTCTCAGCGCCACCTATCTCATCCCCGGCCCGAACTCCACCGAGATGGCCATCCACCTGGGGTTCGTCCGGGCCGGCTGGCCGGGCCTCGTCGCCGCAGGGGCGGCTTTCATCACCCCCGCCATGCTGATGGTGATGGCCTTGGCCGCCCTCTATGTCCACTTCCAAACTACGCCGGACCTCGCCGGGATCCTTTGATCGGGGCCGCCGGACTGGCCCTCACCCCCCTCTCCGCCTCGCCCGTCCCGTTCCATCTCCTGTGGATGTTCCTGCTCTTCCTCAAGATCGGGGCGACCCTGTATGGGAGCGGCTATGTGCGGGTGGCCTTCCTGCGGGCGGATTTCGTCGCCCGCTTGGGGTGGTTGACGGAGTCCCAGCTGCTGGACGCCGTGGCGATCGGTCAGGTGACCCCGGGGCCGGTGCTCACGACAGCCACTTTCATCGGCTACCTGCTCGCAGGCATCCCGGGGGCGCTGCTGGCCACCCTGGGGATCTTCCTCCCTTCCTTCGTCCTGGTCGCCCTGACCGGCCCGTGGATCCCTCGGATGCGGCGCTCCCCGACCCTGGCGGCCTTCCTGGATGGCGTGAACGGGGCCTCCCTCGGGCTGATGGCCGGGGTGCTGATCCAGCTGGCCTCCGCCTCCCTGATGGACCCCCTCGCAGTGGGGATCGGGGCCCTCAGCTTCCTCCTCCTGATTCGAACCCCCATCCACGCGACCTACCTGGTGCTCGCCGGGGCCGCCTTGGGCTGGCTGAGAAGCCGGGTCTAATCCTCGGAGCGTGAAACCACCGGCAGCCAGATATAAAAGGTGCTCCCCGGGCAGCGAACCTCGTCGTATCCCGGGCTCTCCACCCAGATCCGCCCTCCGTGGGCCTCGATGATCCCCCGCGCCAGGGGCAACCCCAGCCCGGGGCCCGCGCCTTTGAACTTGATCGCGCCCGTGGAGTGCCGCTCAATCGGCCCCACCCGGTAGAACTTCTCGAAGATCAGGGCCTGATCCTCCGGATCGATGCCGATCCCCGTGTCCTGCACCGCGATCTCCACATAGTCCGTGGAGCCGCCGGCCTCCTCCGCCGGGACCCGGCGGGCGCGCAGGGTGATCGTCCCCCCGTCCGGGGTGAACTTGATGGCGTTCTGCACCACGTGACGCAGGGCCTGCACCAGCCGGGTCAGATCCCCGTAGATCACCGGCAGGTCCTCCATCGGCTCCACGATCAGCTTCTGCCGTCGCTCCGCGATCGCCCCCTCCAGCGGCTCCACCGCCATGCGGACCAGGGTGGGGATCTGGATGGAGATGGGATAGATGGAAAGGGCCTCCGCGTCGATCTGCGAGATATCTAGCATGGCGCTGATGATCTCCTCCAGGCGCAGGGCGGCACGGCGGAGGCCCTGCAGGATGCGCTCCAGGGAGCCATCGGGCTCGTCCTGCCCGCTCAGGGTTTCCGCCAGCAGATCCGCATACCCCCGGATGTGGGTGAGGGGGGTCCGGAGCTCGTGGGAGGCGATCTCGATGAAGTGGGTCTTGACCCGATCCAGCTTCTCCAGCCGTCGGGCCGCCCGGGCCAGGTCCTCGTTCAGCTCGGCCATGCGCGCGTTCAGGCGCCGCAGATCCTCCACCAGGCGGATGTTCTGCAGCACCGCGGCCGTCTGCTCCGCCATGGAGGCCAGCAGATCCCGATCCGCCGGGCTATAGGCCTCCGCCCCGCTGCGAGCCCCCAGGGCCAGACACCCCAGGAGCACCGCCTGCGCGCGGATGGGGACGAAGAGCTCGACGCCCAGGCGCTGCAGCCAGCGCCGCTCCGTGGGATCCGCCCGCTGGAACGCCTTTCCGAAGTCGATCTCATACTGGGTGAGGGAACGGCCCTCCTGCCACGCCTGCAAGATTGGGCTGTCAGGGGCGAAGCGGCCCGGGTCATCCGGCGCTTCCCCCAGGCCCCGGATCACCCGCGCCTGCAGCGACGCGTCCGGCTGTTCTTCGAATAGCAGGAGGACCCCCTGCCGGAGCCCGAAGGTCTCCTGCAGCACCGTGAAGGCAGCCTGCGCCAGCGCCTCTACATCCAGCAGGTTGCTGATCGTTTGACCATATCGCCGGACCGCAGCAGCGGGCTCGTTCACAGCGGGCAACAGCCGCCGCCGGAGCCACCTGTGCAACGGCCATCCGATCCACCATTGCGCCAGGACGATGGCCAGCGCGATCCCTCCCCACTCCAGCCCCACCGGGACCACCCCGGGCAGGGACGCCCGCGCGGCCGCTGCCCCCGCCAGGATCCCCAAGACCAGACCGATCTGCAGGATCCCGCTAAGCCCCCACGTGAGCAGAGATCGCCCGACCTGCCGCAAAGAGGGCAGCTCCAGCCATCCCATCGGGAGCGCCAGGATCGTGACCCCGATCCCCCGGACCCCCCACCCCAGCGCGATCCAGTCGCTCCGAGGGGTCCAGGCCAGGCCCTCGCCCAGGGCCACCAGCCCCGTCCCCAGAAACTCATAGGCGACCCGGTTCCGATGGAGAGGCCGGTGGATGTGAAGGTAGGCCCATCCCAGCCATCCCAGCCCCAGGGCCGTCCCGATCCCCCAGATCCCCTCCCGGATCCCCCAGGACCACAGGACCGGGTCGCCGGGGATGCGCCTGGCGTTCCACCACGCGGAAAGCGCCGGGCCGGTCTCCGGCCGATAGGGCAAGGTTGCCGCGATCAGCGCGACCCCCGCCCCCAGACCCATCAGCAGGATCGCCCAGCGGGGAAGCCGGCGCTCCAGGAACCGTCCGATCCACAGGAGAGCGCCCATCGGCAAGAGGGAGAGCACCACGCCCGCGAGGTTCCAGGCCGTGAACCGGATGAGCGGGGGAACCCCCTGCCAGATGGCGACCGCCCATAGCCCCTGCCACAGGACCCCCAGCCCGCTATAGACCCAGGCCTCCCCCGGCAACCCCTCTTCCCTTCCCCAGGCCATCCGGGCCAGGAGCCCCATCTGCCAGACCGCCCACCCCAGGGCCAGGATCACCCCGATTTGCACCCCACTCAGGACCGGAAAACCGGGCGTCCAGTTCACCATGTTGTTATCCCAAACCCCTTTTGGGAAATCTTTGGGAAATCGCCGCCGAGATGCGCCACAGCCTACTTCAGGATGTAGTAGGTCCCGCGCTTGTCGCCGATCTTGAGCAGGATCCCCCGGCGGACCAGGTCCGCGAGGTCCAGGCGCAGGGTTTCGGGGGAGACCCCCGGGCAGAGCTGCTGGTATTCCCGGTTGGTGATGCGCCCATGCTCCCGGACATACTGCAGCGCCTTCAGCTGGCGCTCGTTCATCGGAGGCTCCCCCACCGGGATGGGAGGGCGCTCCTGCCGGTTATACAGGATGACAGTGAACGAATAGGGCGTCTCCTGGAACTTCGGCTGGGGGTGGCCCGCCCGGACCATCTCTTCGATCATCCGATCGATCCCCAGGCCCAGCTCCTCGATGTAGCCCCAGTAGAACAGACCGGAGACGATGCGCGGGTTGCGGGAGTAATGCTCCTCCACGATGTTGTCCAGGGTGATGTGACCCGGCAGCCCGCCCGGGCTGATCACCTCCAGGCGGTCGGCGAACTTGCGGATCTCGATGCGCCGGCCCCGCAGCCGGTAATCCCGATGGCACACCGCGTTCACGATGGCCTCCCGCACCGCGAAGGGCGGATACTCCGGCCGCTCCTCCCGTTCCAGGCCGCGCACCACCGCCCCCAGCTGCATCTCCTCCCAGACGACTTCCCAGGCCCGCTCGATGACGCGCGCCAGGGGACCTCCGATCTCCTCCCGTCGGGCATAGCCCGGGAGCCCGCCCTCGCCCTGGAGCCCAACCCCGGGAAACTTCACGAAGACCACGCCGCTCTGGGGGAGGAACCGCTGCGGTTGCTTGCCGAACAGCAGGATCCCGGCCACCGTGGGCCGCCCATCCGGGGTCAGCGCCCCGATCTCCACCAGGAGATCCTCCACCGTTCCGCTGATCCGCCGGCGCTGGCGGGCCTCTCGCTTGCTCACATATTCCTCGATCATCGCCTCATCCAGGTCCTCGCGCCCTGCGCCGGGGACTACCTCCGCCTCGTAATCGCCGACGGCTTTGGTGGCCGCCAGCTGCTGGATCTCCCGGCCTTCCAGGGGGCGGTTCTCCGCGCCCCGACGGATCAGCACGCGCCCGTCGGCCAGGCTGTGGAGCTCCGGACTGCGGGGGACGTGGAGGATGATCACAGTCCGGCCATCCACCTCGCCCTGCTCCCACCGCGTCTTCACCGGAGGCCGGCATTGGGCGAGGGCGCGGCGGAGGGCGTCCTCCACTTCCTGCGGATCCACCCCCACCGCTCTCCCCTCCGGATCCACGCCGATGAGCAGGGCCCCGCCATCGGTGTTGGCGAAGGCCACCAGCGTCTCCGCCATGGCCTCAGGATCCGGTTCCCTCAGGAAGGCCTGCAGCGCGCCCGGCCTGCGCCACCCCTCTCCCATTCCATCCCCTCCGGCCTGCCAGACCTCCGGGTTCGATCCCACGGCGCCGCGCGTGGGAAGGAAGAGCCTTCCCCGCTTCCCCCATTATAGCCGCCCCGCATTCGGAGCGTTCCGCTGTGAGTGAGGAAGGGCGGAACCCGACTATGGCGCCGGGATGCCGTTGCGGGCGTCGTCCTTGCAGGCGCAGGCGGTTTTGCGCTCCCCATCCCGCGTCAGGGCTCCCTCATAAAGGGTGAAGCTGGGAAGCGCCTCCCATCCCCCCAGCCGGAACGGCTGCCCGGGGGCGATGGGCACCCACTCCCCGTTCAATCGCCGGGCGAGATGCACGTGCGCGGCGTCCGCGAACCCGCCTTCGCAGGAAGGATGACCCAGAGGATCCCCGGCCCGAACGCGAGTCCCCGGCGGGATCCGGCCCTCCGCGGCGATGTGGAGATACACCATCACCCAGCCGGTCTCCTCATGGCCGTCGCCATCGGTGTCCAGGACCACCACGCCTTCCCCGGTGCGCACGATGAGGCCGTCCGCGGCCGCCCGCGCCCAGTAACGGGAGGGGGCGCAGCCCTCCACATCCGGCGGCGCGAAGTCCAGCGCGCCCCAGGCCGCGCCGTTCCCCCATCCGCCGTGCGGCCCGCCCGTGAAATACCACATCTCCCCATCCGCCCACGGCAGCCGCCACCTTGGCTCTGGAGGAACGGACACGGGAGGCTCCTCCCGGAACGGATCCCCGAACAGGGCCCGATAGACGGCCGGGAACCCCCGGGAGCTCACCGCCCGCGCCCAATCCTCCGGAGCCCGCACGGCGGCCAGGAAGGCCTGCACCGCCACCGTTCCGGCGTTCAGCCCCTCCGCCACCCGAACCCGCCGCCCGTCGGCGAACCGGACGGTCCACATCCAGCGGCCTTTGAAACCGTAATAGCCATCGTTCAGGCGATCCGCGGCCCAGTTCAGCTGCCGGTAGAGGCCCTCCGCGCCCGGCCGCTCCCATCCCATCGGATATAAGCGGGCCCGGTCATCCGCCGGCTCCCCCCGAACCCATCCGCTCTGCATCTCCAGCAGGGTGAGCAACACCCGCGGCCCCACGCTATGGTTCCGCGCCACCTCCTCGACAATCTGGGCTCCGGTCCGCGTTCGCCCGCCCACCGTCTCCTGATAGCGGCTCAGATACCCCCCGAAGTGGCGGATCGCATCCGCAACGGAGAAGCGGAGATACGCCGGCCCGTAGACCAGCTCCGAATCCGGGATCAATTTCTCCGATGGACCCCTTTCCTGAACGCCGAGGGGGATCCAGAGGGGCTGGCCCACCGCCAGCCGCTGGGGGTCCACGCCGGGGTTCAGCGCCTGGATCGCTTCCACGGTGGTCCGGAATTGGGCGGCAATGGCGCTCAGCGTATCCCCGGGCTGCACCAGATACAGCTCCCGATCGGGCGAGACCCCCGGACGCGGGGGATCCGGCGTGGGCGTCCGGGGAACCGGCGCGGCGGGGCCTCCGGCTCCGGAGAGCGCCCTCTCCGGTTCGGGCGGCGCGGACGACGGCCGGGCGTCCTCCCCCCGACATGAGATCAGCACCAGCAAGAAGAGAAGGAGAAACCCCCGTGAACGCCCGGGCCTGTGGGCCTCGCGATCTCCTCGCCTGCGCAAGGGATCCTCCATCCGTTTCCGGGAGCGAACGGCATGGATCGAGGTCGGATGACGCAAGGTATACCCGGATCCTCCGGGGCGGGCAACCCCGGCTTGTCCGCGTCCGGTCTTGCCCCTAAGATGAGAGACGTAAGCGCGCATTCGGAGGGAGGAAATGGCCCGGCGTCTACACGGGATCACGGACGTGCCCGGGATCCGGGTGGGCCACGCGCAGGATCCGAAAGCCCTGACCGGGGTGACGGTGGTGCTCTGCGAGCGGGGCGCGGTGGCCGGGATGGATCAACGAGGAGGAGCTCCCGGGACCCGGGAGACGGATGCCCTCCGGCCGATGCACCTGGTTCAGGAAGTGCACGCGGTGGTGCTGGCCGGCGGCAGCGCCTTCGGCCTGGACGCCGCCTCCGGGGTGATGCGCTACCTGGAGGAGCGGGGGGTGGGCTTTGAAACCCCTGGCGGACGCGTGCCCATCGTTCCGGCCGCCATCCTGTATGACCTGGCCATCGGCGATCCGCGGGTTCGCCCAGACGCCGCGATGGGTTACGCGGCCTGCCAGGCCGCCACCGACGGCCCGGTGCCGGAGGGGAACGTAGGGGCCGGGACCGGCGCCACGGTGGGGAAGATCCTGGGCATGTCGTATGCGATGAAGGGAGGGATCGGGACCGCGGCGCTGGAGATCGGCGGGGGCATCCGAATCGGCGCCCTGGTGGCGGTGAACGCCCTGGGGGATGTGGTGGACCCCCACACCGGGAAAATCCTGGCGGGCGCCCGACGGCCGGACGGCACCGGGTTCGCCGACACCATGGCGGTCCTGGAGGCCCTGGCCGGCCAGATCTCTCTGAGCTTCCGCCGGCGGGTCCCGGAGAGCACCGTCATCGGGGTCGTGGCCACCAACGCGGCGCTGACGAAGGAGGAGGCCAACAAGGTCGCCCAGATGGCTCACAACGGCCTGGCCCGCGCCATCCGGCCGGCGCACACCATGGTGGATGGGGACACCCTCTTCGCCCTGGCCACCGGCGAGAAAGAGGTCGATGTCAGCATCGTCGGCGCCTTCGCGGCAGAGGTGGTGGCCGAGGCCATCGTCCGGGCGATCCAGGCGGCCGAAGGGGTGGCCGGGATCCCCGCGTGGCGGGATCTCGCCGGGGAGACCTCTGATCCCACATAGCGACGGCACCAGGAGGACCGATGGCTCGTTTCAATCGAGGTGGACTAGAGATCGCCGGCCTGCTCGTCCTTGCCGTGGGGCTGGCGGCGCTCCTCAGCGGGACGCAGGGAGCGCTCACCTTCCGGGGGATCTCCGACGGGCTGTTCTGGGTTGGCATGCTCTACATGCTGATCGCCGCCTTCCCGGCGGTGGCGGAGATGGGCGGGAACATGGCCGCGCCCTGGCAGGCCCTCCGGGAGCAACGCCCCCTTCCGGATGTCCTCCGCGAGCAACGCGCCCATTACGCCCCCTGGATGGCGGTCTCCTGGCGCTTCGGCCTGGCCGCCCTCCTCTGCCTGGCCCTCGGGCTCGGGCTGGGCCTGCTATGATCCCATATCCCCTTTCGAAGGGCTTCCGGGGGACCCCCAAAGCCTGCGGGTTCCCGGAAGCGGCCCATTGAGGTTAAAATAGAACTAACCCGGCCGGCATCCAGGGACCTCTCCATTTCGGTTTTTTAATTCGGAAGCGCCTGTTCCCACCCCTTGGGTTCGGAGGGGGCTTGGCGCAGGCCGGCGGGGGATCGAGCCGTGAGGCTTCTGCGCGTGAGGGAGGACGCGATGAGCAAAGGGCGGATTCTGATCGTGGAAGATGATCCCGACATCGCCAACCTGCTGAAGACCTACTTCACCTCCCTGGACTACGAGGTCCAGACGGCTGCGCGGGGCCAGGAGGCGCTGGAGAGAACGCGGCAACAGCTCCCCCACTTGATCCTCCTGGACATCGTCCTCCCGGACATCGACGGCTACGAGGTGTGCCGCCGCCTGCGCACTCACCTGCGCACCCGTCACATCCCCATCCTGTTCCTCACCCAGCGGGACGAGCGCAGCGACCGCATCGCCGGGCTGGAGCTGGGCGCCGACGATTACATCACCAAGCCCTTCGACATCGAGGAGCTGCGCCTGCGGGTCCAGAACGCCCTCCGACGGGCGGAGCGGGAGAGCCTCACCAGCCCCGTCACCGGCCTTCCCAGCGGGCGCCTGATCGAGGACCAGCTGCGGGAGCTCCTGCGCCGCTCGGACTGGGGGATGCTCTACGTCGGGATCAACGGCCTGGAGGCCTTCAAGGAAGTTTACGGATTCGTGGCCGCCGACGAGGTGCTGCGCTGGACGGCGATGCTCATCGGGGAGGTGGTGGATGAGCTGGGGACCCCGGAGGATTTCATCGGCCACGTCGGCGGGGACGACTTCGTAGTGATCACCCGGGCGGACCGGGCGGAGGCCATCGCCCAGGCCCTGCGCCAGCGCTTCGCGGAAGGCGTCGGCACCCACTATGCCTTCCCGGATCGCGAACGGGGCTACCTGGTGCTCACGGACTCCGAGGGGAACGAACGGCGTGTGCCTCTGATGTCTCTGGCCATCGGCATCGTGCGGGCCGGCGACTCGGTCTTCCACGACATCCGGGAGCTGACGGAGATCGCCGCGGAGGCCCGGCGCCGGGAGATGCTCATGCCCGGCTAACCGGACGCCTGAGCCCGAATCCCGGAGGGGAGCGGCGATGGGGTGGGCGCGTTTGCGGAGATTCCTGGGAGGAAGATCCCCTCGCCCCGCGGCGGCCGCCGCGGAGGCCTCTTTCCTGGATCGCTGGGCGGAGCCGGTCCTGTGGGTGGAGGCCGGCAGCGGTCGGGTGTTCCTGAACGCCGCCGCCCGGGCGCGCCTGGGAGATCCTCCGCCGGCCTCCCGACAGGATCTGGAAGCCCGCCTCCAGCCCTTCGGGGTCCTGGAACGCTGGCTGCGGGGCTCGTCGGAACCCGCCCTCGTGAACGGGCAGCGCGTGCATGCCCGCGTCCTCCCCCTCTCCCTGGATGGACATCCCGGTCACTTCATCGTTCTGCAGATCGCCCCGGAGGCTCCCATCCCCTCCCCGCTCATCCCCCAATCCCGTGAGCTGGCCCTGGTGACGGGGATCGCCCGTCTGCTCGGCGCTTCCCTGGATCTGGAATCCACCCTGGACGCGATCCTGTTCGCGATCCGGCAGGTGATCCCCTACGACCTGGCGGAGATCCATCTGTGGGAGCCTGGAGAGCGGCGCCTGCGCACCCGAGCCCGGGATGGGGATCCCCAGGTCGTGGCCCAGCTGGCCCAGGGCAGCGACCTCCATCGCCCGGAGGAGGGCCTCACCGGTTGGCTGTTCGCCCACCGACGCCCCCTGCGGATCGAGGATCTCCAGCGCTTCACCGAAGCCCGTCCCCGCGCGCCGCTGGCTGCCCTTCCCTTCCGAGCTTTCCTGGGGATCCCCCTGCAGGCGGGTGAGGAGCTGGTAGGGACCCTGGAGCTGTGCGCCTATCGGCCGGGCGCTTTCACCGAGGACCATCTGCGCTTGCTGGAGGCCATCGGCGCCCAGGCCGCCATCGCCATCCACAACGTCCGCCTCTACGAAGCGACCCGCCAGTATGCGGAAGGGCTGGAGACCCTGTTCCGCATCGCCGCCATGAGCGCCATCTCCCGCTCCCTGGAGGAGTTCCTCCGCCCGGCCGTCGCAGAGCTGGCCCGCTGGTTCCGGGTCGAGCGGGTGGTGGTGCTGCTCTACGATCCGAAACGCCAGGAGCTGGCTCCCCATCCCGCGGGGGTCCACGGGCCGTGGTCGCCGGAGGACCTGCGTTTCCGGCTGCCGGTGGGCGATCCTGTGTTCGCGGAGAGCGTGTTCCGCAGCGGGCGGCCCTTCCGCTCCAACCGGGCGCCGGAGGACCGTCGGGTGATCCCGCCTTACCGGGAGCTCATCGCCCGGTTCGGGGTCCAATCGGTCCTCTCCATCCCCCTCATGGCCCGGGAGCAGCCCATCGGCGAGGTCCATCTGATCAACCGCCTGGAAAGCCGCTTCACGCGGGAGGACGAGCGGCTGGGGATGGCCATGGGGGTGATCCTGGGGACCACCCTGCATAACCTCCAGCTGATCGAGCGGGCCCAGCGCCGCGCTGCCCGCATGCGGACGCTGATGGAGATCGGGCAGCGCATCGCCGCGACTCTGGATCTGGACACGTTGTTCGAGACGATCCGGGAGGAGCTCGGGCGGATCCTGGACGCGCGGAATTTCTACGCCGCCCTCTACGACCCGGAGAACGATGAGGTCTCCTTCGTGTTCTACGTGCATCGGGGGGAACGGCTCACCGAGCGGCCGAAGCGACGCGGCGGCCGCGGCCTGACCGAGTATGTGCTCCGAACCGGCCGGCCCTTGCTGTTGCGGGGAGATGTGATGGAGCAGGCCCGCGCCCTGGGCATCGAGCCCGTTGGGTCCCCTGCCCGGCTCTGGATGGGCGTGCCCATGCGGCGGGGCGACCGCGTCATCGGCATGATCGCGGTGCAGCACGAGGAAGAGGATGCCTTTGACGAAGAGGACCTGGAGCTGCTGCAGGCCATCGCTCACCATGCGGCCATCGCAGTGGAGAACGCCCGGCTTTATGGAGAAGTGCGGGAACGGCTGGAAGCCCGTATCCAGCAGCTGCTGGCCCTCAACCGCATCGGGCAGGAGCTGAACGCGAACCTGGATCTGGATCACATCCTCAACCTCGTGCTGGACTCCGCCATGCAGGTCACCGGGGCGGATTACGGGATGATCCTGCTGCATGACCCGCAGCATGATCTCCTGCGCCCGCGCCTCCTGCGCCACCTCACCCTGGAGCATCTGCAGGCCCGAGGCCTCGACCGCCAGCGGCCCGGCGAGGGGTTGATCGGCCAGGCCTTCCAAACCGGCCGGGTCCTGCTGGTGCGGGATGTCCGACAGGATCCCCACTACCTCCCGGGGACGCCGGACACCCTGTCCGAGGTCGCCGTCCCCATCTGGTATGGCACCCTGGTGGTGGGCGTCCTGGATCTCCAGAGCCGCCAGGTGGACGGCTTCCGGGAGGAGCAGATCGCCTTCCTGGAGGCCCTGGCCGCCCAGGCCGCGGTGGCCATCGGCAACGCGTTGCGCCTGCAGGAAGAAGCCCAGCGGAGCGAGCGCTACCGCCAGCGCATCGAATTGATGCGCGGGATGCTGGAGGTCAGCCAGGCCCTGCGCGCCGAGCGCCCCCTGGAGAACGCCCTGGACGCCATCGCCCACACCATCCGGGAATCCCTGGGATTCGAGCGCGTCCTCATCAGCCTGATCGAAGGAGAGCCACCCGTTCTGCGTCGAGTGGCCCAGGCCGGGCTCCCCCTCCCCGTTTTCGAGCGGATGCGCCGGATCACCCAGCCCTGGCGCAACATGCAGCAGCTCTTGCGGGAGGAGTTCCGCCTGGGGACCTGTTACTACATCCCCTACGAGCGGCAACCCGAGAACCTCACTGACCTGCTGGACACCTGGACCGCTACGCCGACGCGGGAGCCACGGCCGGATCCCACCCGCTGGCACCCGGAGGACCTCCTCATCGTGCCGATTTACGGAACGGGTGGGCACCTCCTGGGGATCATCTCGGTGGACGAGCCCCGGGATGGGCGGGCGCCGACCCGCGAGATCGCAGAGATGCTGGAGCTGCTCGCCAGCCAGACCGGCATCATCATCGAGAACGCCCGTCTGTATGAGAGCCTGACGGCGCGGATCGAGGAGCTCACCCGTCTCAACGAAGCCAGCCGGCTGATCGCCGCGCGCCTGGAGCCGGGCACCCTTCTGGAGGCCATCGCCCAGGCCGCGGCGACGCTGAGCCGGGCGGCCTGGGCCGCCGTGCTGGTGCCCGGACCGACCGGATCCCCCCAGATCCAGGCCCGCTTTCCATCCGAGGCCGCGCCCACAGGCCCCTCTCCGGAGGACCTCCTGGACCCGGCGTGGGTCGATCAGGCGTGGCGCTCGGGGCGGGCCCTCTACCTGCGCGATCTGACGGAGATCCTGGAAACCGAAGGGGAGGGGATCCGCTCCCTGCTCCTCCTTCCGATGCGCACCGCCGGACGGACGGTCGGGCTGATCGCCGTGGCCCACCCGGACCGAGGGGCCTTCGACGAGGCGGAGCAGATCCTGCTCCAGACCCTGGCGGAACAGGCGGCCGTGGCCCTCGAGAACGCCCGGCTCTACGAGCAAACCCGACGCTTCAGCGAGGAGCTGGAGCAACTGGTCCGCGAGCGCACCGAGGCGCTGGAGAAAGCCCTAACGGACCTCTCCGCCCGCCATCGCCAGCTGGAGTTGCTCTATCAGGCTACCTTAGCCCTCACGGCCAGCCTGGAGCTGGAGGCGACGCTCCGACAGGCCCTTTCCCTGCTCACCGAGGAAGGGGAGACCGCCGCCGTGATCCTGCTGGATCCGGAGTCCGGCCGCCTGCAGGTGCGGGCCGGGGTCGGTCCGGGGAGCGCCCATCTGCTCGGGGCCTCGTGGTCCCTTCGGGAGGACCCCGGGCTGGTGCGGGACGCCATCCGCCAGCGGCGGACGCAATGCCCGGAGGCGGTCTCGCCGGAGCGCCTGCCTCCCGCCTGGCAGAACCTGCGCCCGCAGTCCGCCGTGGCCATTCCCCTCGTCCTGGGCTTCGATGTGCTGGGCGTCATGGTGCTGACCCATCCTCAGCCCGGCCGCTTCCGCATGGAGCGCATCCAGCTGCTGGAGACCGTGGGAGCTCAGATGGCGCAGGCCATCCACAACGCGGCCCTCTATCACCTGATCACCCAGCAGGCGGAACAGCTGGGCAACACCCTGCGGGCCGCTCAGGAGGAGGCCTCCAAGCGCCAGGCGATCCTGGAGTCCATCGCCGAGGGCGTGATGGTGGCCGACGCCCGGGGAGAGGTGATCATGATGAACGCGGCCGCCGAGCGCATCCTGGGCCTGCGCCGGGAGGAGGTCCTCGGCCGTCCCATCCGCCACTTCACCGGCCTCTACGGCCCGGCCTGGCAGGAATGGATGGCCTCCCTCCAGCGCTGGCTCTCCGCTCCCCATGGCCAGCCCCCCACCCTCTTCATGCGCCACGAGCTGGAGCCGGAGGGCCGCTTCATCACCGTCCACGCCGCCCCGGTGATGATGGGCACCGAGTTCCTGGGCATCGTATCGGTCTTCCGGGACATCACGGCTGAGGTGGAGGCCGACCGCGCCAAGGCCGAGTTCATCTCCACCGTCTCCCATGAGCTGCGCACTCCCATGACCTCCATCAAGGGCTACGTGGATCTGCTGCTGATGGAGTCCGCAGGCCCCCTCTCCGAGATGCAGCGGCGCTTCCTCCAGATCGTCCGCGCCAACGCCGATCGTCTGAAGACGCTGGTCGACGATCTGCTGGACATCTCCCGCATCGAGAGCGGGCGTCTCCAGCTGGACCTCCGGCCGGTCCCCCTGGAGGCCGCCGTGGAGGCCGTGATCATCTCCCTCAAAGCTCGCCTGGATGAGAAGCGCCAGCAGCTGGAGGTCGACCTTCCGGACGCCCTCCCGCCCGTGATGGCCGACAAGGACCGCCTGATCCAGATCCTGATGAACCTGGTCAGCAACGCCCACAAATACACGCCGGAGGGAGGGTGGATCCGGATCCGCGCCCGGCCCCAGGGGGAGATGGTCCGGGTGGAGGTCCAGGACACCGGCATCGGGATCCCGCCGGAAGCTCTCCCCCGCATCTTCGAGCGCTTCTATCGGGTGGACGACCCCCGCGTCCAGGAGACGCCGGGGACCGGCCTGGGCCTCTCCATCGTGAAGGCGCTGGTGGAGCTGCACGGTGGGCAGATCGGCGTGGAGAGCGAGGTGGGCAAAGGCTCCACCTTCTACTTCACGTTGCCCATCGCCCGGCCGGCCGTGTCCCTGCCGGAGCCGGAGCCGGGCGCCCGACCCGCTCCCCAGGCCCAAACCGATGGAACGGCCCCCATCCTCATCGTGGAGGACGACCGGCACATCGCCGATCTGCTGGTGCAGCACCTGGAGCGGGCCGGCTACCGCACCCTGGTCGCCCACCGGGGCGAGGACGCCCTCCGCCTGGCCCGGGAGGAGCGCCCTCAGCTGATCACCCTGGACATCTACCTGCCGGACGTGGATGGCTTCACCGTGCTGGAGCGCCTGAAGGCGGATCCGGCCACTGCGGAGATCCCGGTGATCATCGTCTCCGTCCTGGCCGACCGCCAGCGGGGGGTTCGCCTGGGGGCCGTGGACGTACTGGGCAAGCCGGTGGACGCGGACCGGCTGCTGGAGGTCGTCGCCCAGTATGCGCGGCGCCACGCCCGCATCGTCATCGTGGACGACGATGCGGGAACCCGGGCGTTGCTCCAGGACACCCTGCGGGGCCATGGGTTCGAGGTGATCGCCTTCGGGAACGCCCAGGAGGCCCTGGCCTGGATCGAGGATCATCACCCGGATCTCGTGCTGCTCGATCTCAAGCCTGCGGGGCTGAGCGGGCTGGACGCCCTGGCCCGCCTGAAGGCCAACCCGAAGACCGCGGACATCCCGGTGGTGATCATGACCGCCAGCGCCACGGATCCCATGGGCAAGCGCCGGCAGGCGCTGGCCATGGGGGCGGCGGATTTCTTCCTCAAACCCTTCCCGCTGGAGGAGTTCGTCGCCGCCATCCGGCGGCTGCTGGCGGCCCAGCCGGAAAGCGAATAAAGCCCGAGACCCGGAGGGGAATGCGACGATGGCCAGGATCCTGATCGCGGAAGATGAACGGGATATCCGGGAGCTCATCATCTTCACCCTGGAGTTCGGGGGCTTCCAGGTGCTATCGGCGACGAACGGCGAGGAGGCGGTGGAGCTGGCGCGTCAGCATCGTCCGGACCTCATCATCCTGGATGTCCGCATGCCGAAGATGACCGGCTACGAAGCATGCCGCCTCCTGAAATCTCAAGAGGAGACGCGGAGCATCCCCGTGGTCTTTCTCTCCGCCAAGGGCCAGGAGGCGGAGATCCGCCAGGGGATGGAGGCAGGGGCCGACGCCTATATCCTCAAGCCCTTCGCGCCCGACGAGCTGATCCAGCAGGTCCGGGCCATCCTGGATCGCCGGACGCCAACCCCTCGTTGAGGGATCCTGGAGTCGACGGAGCGGGCCGTGAGCATCGCGACGGTAGGAGAGCGCCTGATCCATTACGAAGCCCTGGGCCGTGGGGAGCCCGTGATCTTCCTCCATGGGTGGGTCGGCTCATGGCGCTACTGGCTGCCCACCATGCGGACGCTCTCCCATCGCTTCCGAACCTACGCCTTAGACCTGCTGGGCTTCGGGGATTCGGCCAAGCCTCGCCGGGAAGCGGAGACTGCCTATCGTCTGGAGCAGCAGACCGAGATCGTCCGAGGATGGATGGAGGTCATGGGCATCCCCCGGGCCCACTTCATCGGCCACACCCTGGGGGCCATGGTGGCCGTCCGGCTGGCGCTGATGGACCCCGACCGCGTGGACCGGATCCTCATAGTCGGCTATCCGATCTCCCTGGATCCGCCCCGGGGTCTTCCCGCACCAAACGCGCGGACGTGGCTGGCGGAGCGGCTGGGACGCCTCGCCCAGGTCCACGCCGAAGTGCATCCGGATCACGGCCGGGCGGATCCCCAGGCCGTCGAGTGGGGGCTGGAGGAGGCCATCCGCCGGCGGGAGGAGCTGATCGAGTGGCTCCAGCGGATCGACCGGCCGCTGCTGCTCCTTTACGGCGGGCGGGACCCGCTGATCCCGCCGCCCCTCTTCCTGAACGGGGCCCTGGATCCCTCGGCGCGCCTGATGATCCTGGAGGAGGGGGAGCATTTCCCCATGCTGGAGCATCCCGCTCGGTTCCAGCGCCTGGCCGAGGACTTCCTCACCCTGCCCGATCCCTCCCAGATCGCCCTCAAAGAAGAATGGCGCCGCCGGTTCCGGTAAAGACTTGCGATGGGTGTGTCCTAAAATCGTAGGACAACTGCTCGCAGTTGTCCTACAAGGCGGCCAGGCCCGACAAAATCGGGACACACCCCTTGCGATACCTCCTCCCATTCCACACTTTCCCTCCGCCGGAAGGGGATCACCCAGGGGCCGCAACCCGATTTAAAATATCTGTGATCTTGCCGGACCGGAGGGGCCCCAATGACGGAATGGCGGGAACGCATCGCCATCGATCCGCAGATCTGTCACGGCAAGCCTACCATCCGGGGAACCCGGATCCTGATCTCCGTGATCCTGGACAATCTTGCGGAAGGATTGTCCCCTGAGGAAATCATCCGGGAATACCCGCCCTTAACGCTCGAAGATGTGAAAGCAGCCATCGCTTACGCCTCCGAATTAGTTCGCGAGGAAGAAATACTTCCTTTGTGACTAAATGAAAATGAAACTGAAACTTGATGAAAATTTGGGAATATCTCATCTTCGCTTTTTGAGAGAACTCGGTTATCCAGCGGATCGAGTTCATGAAGAAGGGTTATCGGGTGCTTCTGATGAAGCCGTCTGGAGGCGGGTCTGCGAAGAAGAGCGCTTTTTCATCACTCTGGACCTTGGATTCGCCGACCTCCGCCGATTTCCGCCTGGCTCACATCCCGGCATCCTGGTGCTACGAATCCGTTCCAGAGGTCGAAATGCGGTTCAGGAAATCCTATCCCGCATCACAGCCTGGTATTCCTTTGAAGACCTGAAGGGCTGCCTGGTCATTGCGGACGAAAGGAAGATTCGGGTGCGTCGCCCGCCTTCCCGTCTTGAATGAGCCTCTAGATCCCTCAGCGCGCTGGATGCTCCTGTAAGGAGGGGGAGCATTTCCCCATGCTGGAGCACCCCGCTCGGTTTCAGCGCCTGGCCGAGGACTTCCTCACCCCGCCCGATCCCTCCCAGATCGCCCTCAAAGAAGAAGGGCGCCGCCGGTTCCGGTAGAAACGGATGGATTGTGGATCCCCTGGGCGCAGGATGAGCCCGGAGGAGAGCGCGTGTCCTCCCATGCGGGGATATCCCTTCGAATCCTGTCCCCTCCGGCTAAAATAGTGATGTTCCATCATCCTGTTCCGGGAGGGGCCGGATGTTCGGATATGCCGGACGCATCCTCCATGTGGATCTCACGGAAGGGCGCCTCTGGGTGGAGGAGCCCGATGAGGCGTTCTATCGGACCTACTGGGGCGGCAGCGCGATGGGGCTGTATTACGTGCTGAAGCACACGCCGCCCGGCATCGACCCCTTCGACCCCCGCAACACCCTCACCTTCTTCCTCAGCGCCACCACCGGCGTCCCGATCTCCGGCCAGAGCCGGGCCACGGCCAACGCCAAATCCCCCCTCACCGGCCTGATCGGCGACTCCCAGGCCGGCGGCTTCTGGCCCGCTGAGCTCAAGTTCGCCCGCTTCGACGGCATCGTCCTCTACGGACGGGCGCCCAGGCCCGTTTACCTCTGGATCCACGACGGCGAGGCGGAGCTGCGGGATGCTTCCCACCTCTGGGGGCGCACCACCGGCGAGGTGGAGGATATCCTTTACGAGGAGCTGGGGGACGATCAGATCGAGATCGCCCAGATCGGACCGGCCGGCGAACGCCTCGTCCGCTTCGCCGCCATCATCAACATGGCCAGCCGCGCCCACGGCCGCACCGGGCTGGGCGCGGTGATGGCCTCCAAGAACCTCAAAGCCATCGCCGTCCGGGGCCGCTGGCGCCCGCCCGTCTATGATCCGGAGGCCCTTCAGCGCCTGAACCGGCAGGGGCCGGCCGCCTACGATGCCAACCCGGCCGTGAAGAACCTGGGCGTCTACGGCACCGCCAACATCCTGGCCTACCAGAACGCGGCGGGCGGCCAGCCCACCCGCAACTACACCAGCGGCTTCTTCGAAGAAGCCGACCGCATCACCGGCGAGCGGATGGCTGAGACCATCCTCAAGGAGCGCGACACCTGCTACGCCTGCATCGTCCGCTGCAAGCGGGTGGTGGAGACGGAGTGGAACGGCCGCAAGGTGGAGCCCCGCTACGGCGGGCCGGAATACGAGACCCTCTCCACCTTCGGCTCCTACTGCGGGGTGAGCGATCTGAAGGCCATCGCCCTGGCGCACCAGATCTGCGCCCAGTATGGGGTCGACACCATCTCATGCGGGGCGACCATCGCCTTCGCCATGGAGTGCTTCGAGCGGGGGATCCTCTCCGAAGCGGAGGTGGGCTTCCCCCTGCGTTTCGGGGACGCGGAGGCGATGATCCGCCTGCTGGAGATGATCGTGCGCCGGGAGGGGATCGGGGACCTGCTGGCGGAGGGCTCCGCCCGGGCCGCCCAGCGCCTCGGGCGCGGCGCGGAGGACTGTGTGGTGGCGGTCAAGGGCCAGGAGCTCCCCGCTCACATGCCCCAGCTCAAGCGCTCCCTGGCCCTGATCTACGCGGTCAATCCTTTCGGCGCGGATCACCAGTCCAGCGAGCACGATACCCTCTATATGCCGAAGTCCCCCCGCCTGTTCCTGGACCGGCTGGCCGCCCTCGGCCTGACCGATCCACAACCCCCTCGCGCCCTCAACGAGGAGAAGATCCGCTTCGCCTATGAGACCCAGAAGTTCTACAGCTTCCTGGACACCGCGGACCTCTGCCAGTTCGTTTTCGGGCCCTCCTGGCAGCTCTACGGGCCGGAGGAGCTGGTGGCGCTCATGCGCGCGGTCACCGGATGGGAGGTCACCCTGGAGGAGCTGATGCGCGTCGGGGAACGGCGGCTGAACATGATGCGGGCTTTCAACGCCCGGGAAGGCGCCGGGCGGGATCGGGATACCCTACCCAAACGGCTGTTCGAGCCCCTGAAAGGGGGGAAGAGCGAGGGCCTGTGCGTGGACGCCGCGGAGTGGGAGGCCGCCCTCATCCGCTACTACGAGCGGGCCGGCTGGGACCCCTGGACCGGGATGCCCACCCGGGAGAAGCTGGCGGAGCTGGGGTTGGACTGGATCCTCCTCTGAGGCTTCGGGGCGGGGGCCCTGGAGCGGCCCCCGCTCTAACGAAACGTTAACTCACCGCTTGCGCAACGTTGATCCCACGCTAACGCTCCTCTAAGGCCTCCCGCCTACGATGAGGGCTGGAAACTCCCACAGGGGTGCAGCGAAACTTGATCACGAAAGGAGGTGAGGCCTATGGCGCGCGAGCTGATGCTGCGGGATCCCTTCGATGCGGCGTTCATGACCCTGCGTGAGGCCATCGACCGGCTGTTCGACCAGGCCTTCGTGCGGCCCTTCGACGGGTTCACCACGCTGGGCGTGGCGGCGCCGGTGAACATCTATGAGCTGCCGGATCGCTATCACGTGGCCATCCTGCTGCCGGGCGTGCGGCCGGATTCCCTGGAGGTGCAGGCGCTGGGCTCCTCCCTGACCATCCGGGGCGAGGTGGCCCTGCCGGAGATCGAGAACGAGAAGAACGTAGCCGTCCTGCGCCGGGACTGGACCGGTGGGCGCTTCGCCCGGACCATTGAGTTCGGCGATCCCATCGACGCCGAGCACATCGACGCCCGTCTGGAGCACGGCGTCCTGCACCTGGTGGTCCCGAAGGCGGAGACCGTGCGGCCGCGGGTGATCAAGGTGCAGGTGGCCCGTTGAAGGCCCGAGGCGCTCGGGGGGGGCGGAAGTTCCTGTCCGCCCCCCCGATTTTTTCACTCCCGCAGGCGTTCCCACTCCGCCCGCAGCTGCTCCCGCCGCGCCTTGAGCTCCTCCAGCTTGCGGCGCTCTTTCTCCACCACAGCAGCCGGCGCCCGGACGGAGAATTCGGAGGCGAGCAGGGCTTCCGTCTTCGCGATCCGGGCCTCCAGGTCCTCCAGCTCTCGCTCCAGCCGGGCCCGCTCCGCCGCCCGATCCACCAGCCCGGCCACCGGCAGGTAAATCTGAATGGAGCCCGCCGGGTAGATCACCGCCTCGGGCGGCGGTTCCGGGAACTCCGCTGCCAGGACCAGCCGGTCCGGATCCACGCGGGCCAGCGTGGCCAGGAGATGCCGATGGCCCTCCAGGACCGGCAGCGCCTCCTTTGCGGCGATCCAGGCCGGGATGCGACGCTCCGAGGGCACCCGATGCGCCTCCCGGGCGTTCCGGATCGCCCGGACGGTCTCGATGAGGGCCTGCATCTCAGCCTCCGCCCGCTCATCCACCGTGCCGGGGATGGGCCATGCGGCCACGATCAGGGCTTCCGCGCCGTCCACCGCTCCCGCCCGCTTGAGATAGCCCCACAGCGCCTCTGTGATGAAGGGCATGAAGGGATGCAGCAACCGCAAGATCCCATCCAGCACGTAAACCAGGATCCCACGGGTCCGGGCCGCGTCGTCCTCCGATCCCCGGTAGAGAGGCTCCTTCGCGATCTCAATATACCAGTCGCAGAACTCATCCCATGTGAACTCATAGATCCGCCGTCCGGCCTCCCCGAAGTCGAAGGCGTCCAGGGCCTGGGTGACCGCCGCCACCGTGCGATGGTAGCGGGAGAGGATCCAGTGATCCGGGAGGGTGAGCGTGGGATCGTCCCAGGACGGGCGGCGCAGGGGCCCGGAGAGCGCTCCCAGCACGAAGCGGGCCGCGTTCCAGAGCTTGTTGGCGAAGTTGCGGTTCCCCTCCACGCGCTGGAGGGAGAGGCGCATATCGTTGCCCGGCGTGGAGCCGGTGGCCAGGGTGAACCGCAACGCGTCCGCCCCGTAATCCCGGATGACCACCAGGGGATCGATGACGTTGCCCTTCGTCTTGCTCATCTTCTCACCCTTCTCATCCCGCACCAGGCCGTGGAGGTAAACGATGCGGAAGGGCACCTCCCCGGTCATGGCCAGGCCCATCATCACCATGCGGGCCACCCAGAAGAACAGGATGTCGTAGCCGGTCTCCATCACCGTGGTGGGGTAAAAGTATCGCAGATCCTCCGTGTCGTCCGGCCAGCCCAGGGTGGCAAAGGGCCAGAGAGCGGAGGAGAACCAGGTGTCCAGGACGTCCTCATCCTGATGGATGCGCGCGCTTCCGCAGCGGGCGCAGGCGGTGGGATCCTCCCGGGCCACGGTGATGTGTCCGCAGTCGTCGCAATACCAGGCCGGGATGCGGTGGCCCCACCACAGCTGGCGGCTGATGCACCACGGGCGGATGTTCTCCAGCCAGCGGAAGTAATCCCTCTCGAAGCGCTCGGGGAGGATGCGGATGCGGCCCTCCTTCACCACCCGGATGGCCTCCTCGGCCAGGGGCTTCACATTCACGAACCACTGGAGGGAGAGCATGGGCTCCACGATGGTGCCGCAGCGCTGGCAGCGGCCGGGGGCGTAGCGGTGGGGCTCGATTTTCTCCAGCAGCCCCTCCTTTTGTAGATCCGCCACGATGGCCTCCCGCGCCCGGAAGCGGTCCATCCCGGCGTAGGGGCCGCCGTTCTCGTTGATGGTGGCATCCGGGTTCATCACGTTGACGCGGGGCAGGCCGTGCCGCTCCCCGATCTCATAGTCCGTCGGGTCATGACCCGGCGTCACCTTCACCGCGCCGGTCCCGAAGTCCCGGTCCACGGCGGGATCGGCGAGGATGGGGATGCGGCGGCCCAGGGCCGGCAACACGGCGATCCGCCCCACCTGATGGGCGTAGCGGGTGTCCTCCGGATGCACGGCCACGGCGGTGTCCCCGAGGAGGGTCTCCGGCCGGGTGGTCGCCACCGTAATGAAGTCCCGGGCGCCCTCGGCCCAGCGGCCGCTCCCCCACGGGGCAGCCGGCCCTTCCCAGCCTTCCCCGATCAGAGGATAACGGATGTAGTAAAGGAGGCCTTCCTCTTCCTCCTCGCGCTCCACTTCGAGGTCGGAGAGAGCGGTCTCACAGCGGGGGCACCAGTTGATCAGGTATTCCCCCCGGTAGATCAGGCCTCGCTCGTAGAGGCGGACGAAAGCCTCGCGCACGGCGCGGGAGTAGACCGGATCCATCGTGAACCGCTCCCGGGTCCAGTCGCAGGAGGCCCCGAGCCGGCGCAGCTGGCGGGTGATGGTGCCTCCGTATTTCTCCTTCCAGGCCCACACCCGCTCGAGGAAGCGCTCCCGCCCCATCTGATGGCGGGTGAGCCCCTCCTTCGCGATCTCCCGCTCCACCATCACCTGGGTGGCGATGCCCGCGTGATCCGTCCCCGGCACCCAGAGGGTGGGCTCGCCCTTCATCCGGTGGTAACGGATCATCAGGTCCTCCAGGGTCACGAACATGGCGTGGCCCATGTGCAGCTCCCCGGTGACGTTAGGGGGTGGCATGGAGATCACGAAGGGGCGCCGGGCGGGGTCGATGCGCGGCGTGAAGAAGCCCCGCTGCTCCCACCACTGGTAGATGGGCTCCTCGATCTCCTGGGGGTTGAAAGTCTTCGGAAGCGCGATCATCTCCGTCGCCATCCGTCACCTCCTCCACGCGCTCAATGAAAAACGCCCCCTCCCGTCACAAGGACGAGAGGGGGCGGACCTCCCGCGGTACCACCTTGCTTCAGGGGGTGGAGCTTATCCCCCTGCCCTCAGGCTGCGGTAACGGACAGCGCCCGGGTCAGGCTCAGGCCGAAGATCCCGGCGTTCACCCGACCGGCTCCGGGGCGACCTTCGGCGCCGCGGACGACAGGGGCTCGCACCCGACCCCCCCTCGCTGACGTCGCCGCCCGCGCCTACTCCTCCCCTTCACCGCCTTTCGGAGAATCCGGCTTTATCCGCGCACGGTTTCAAAAGCAATCTGCAAAGACCGCTCCTGCGAGACAGAAGACGAGAAGTTTAGCTTCTCGAATCCAGGGTGTTTCCTATTTCATCGTAAAGAACTCTTATTTTAACCACACCCGTTCTCCTGCCTTCAGAGACGATGATGGGTCTGACCCATATTCATGAAACGGATCCCCCGAACCATAGGCAAGGGATCGATGGATTACGAGAAAGAGGACAGGATCCGGGTGTTCAGATGACCTGGAAGCGGCCGGTGGCCTTGACGATCTTCTCTTTATAGTTCCGGACGTGGCGGAAGAGCTTTTTCTTGAGTTCCTGCCACTCCGGGCTGGCGAGGATGCGCTGCAGGGTTTCCATGTCCTGGGCGATGGCGCCGGTGAGGATCTGGGGGCCCTCCCCATACATCGTATACCAGGCGTCCGTCGGCTCCATCCCCAGGCGCATCATCCCCGGCGCGAACTCCCGGACGATGAACTCGAAATACTCCTGTTCGTGGCCGGGTTTGATATCCCAGGCCATCAGCAGCTTCACCATCTCGGCCATCGCAGCACTCCCTCCACCGACACAGGGGCTCCCGGATCGAACCCAGGCGCTCTGGATATTTACATTGTAACAGACGGATCGATCCTCTGGCAAAACGGGCCAGACCCGGACGCGCTCTCCGCGGGCTCTATCCCAGACGAAGCACGCCAGCGATGAGGAGGAGCAGGAACCCCAACAGGAACAGGTCCAGGAGCAGCATCCCGAACAGGATCAGGCGCTGGGAGGGAGTCAGCGTGCGCAGGAACGCCAGGCCGGGGAAGACAGGACGCTCCTCCACGCTCTCCTCGATGACCTCCCCCTCCGGGACCTCGGACAGCTGTTGACGGATGTCCTCGAACATGGACACCTCCCCCGTTGCAGGAATCCTTTGCCCCCGGATCCGCAGGGCAACCCACCACGCTCCTATTCGCGGACACCTCCCTTCCCTTGAAACAGCCGCAACCATTGCTCCAGCTCCGCCTCGTTCACCCCCGGCTTCTCCTCCGCTTCCTCCGTCGCCCTCTTCCCCTCACCCAGCTCCCGCTCCATATAAGCCCGGAATTGGGCCGCGGACCACGCGGAAGCGCCCTGTCGCCGGGCCGCCTCCTGCACCACCCGATCCGAGGAGACCACGATCAGCCCGCGAGGGTTCCGCTCCGCCCGGATCTGCCGGATCATCAGCTCGTCCGCGCTCACGCCCGCAGGGGCGAAACGCACCGTCACCCCACCCCGGGAAAAAGACGTGGCCATCCCGCCCGGAGCCCCTCGATCGAACACCACCGTGATCCGCCGCCCCGTCCGCCAGGCCAGCCGCTGCAACCGCTCCACCAGGCGCGCCTCATCATCCGGATCGTCGAGATCTAAATCCGGCAGCGCCCCGATCAGGTTGTGCCCATCGATCAGGAACGGCATCCTGCTTCCCCTCACGCGTGCGGCACCCGCTCCATCAGAGGGATCGCCTCCGCGGTCTGCCGCTGGAAGATCAACCCCTGCTCGCCCACATCGACCACGATCACATCGCCGGCCCGGAACTCCCCCCGGAGCAGGCGGACCGCCAGGGGGCTCTCCACCTGTTTCTGGAGGACCCGCTTCAGGGGGCGGGCACCGAAGGACGGATCGTAGCCCTCCTCGGCCAGCCAGCGGCGCGCGGCCTCGGTGAGGATCACCTGCAGCCCGTGCTCGGCCAGACGCGCCTGGATCTGGCGCATCTGGATGTCCACGATCTGCATCACGTGCTCCATCGTCAGCCGGTTGAAGATCACAATCTCATCGATCCGGTTCAGGAACTCCGGCCGGAAGGTCTCCCGGAGCGCCCGCTCGATCCGCTGCCGCTCCTCCATGCGCTCCCGCTCCGAGGTCGCCGGGAGGAAGCCCATCGTCCCGCTGCGGCGGAGATGCTCGGTGCCCACGTTGGAGGTCATGATGATGATCGTGTTGCGGAAATCCACCGTGTGGCCCTGGCCGTCCGTCAGGCGGCCGTCGTCCAGGATCTGGAGCAACGCGTTCCAGACATCAGGATGGGCCTTCTCGATCTCATCGAACAGGATCACCCGGTAAGGCCGGCGGCGCACCGCCTCCGTCAGCTGCCCGCCCTCCTCATAGCCCACATACCCGGGCGGCGCGCCGAAGAGGCGGGAGACGGTGTGGTATTCCCGGTATTCGCTCATGTCCAGCCGGACCAACGCGTCCTCGTCGCCGAAGAGATACTCCGCCAGCGCCTTCGCCAGCTCCGTCTTCCCCACCCCGGTAGGCCCCAGGAACAGGAAGGAGCCGATGGGCCGCCGGGGGTCCTTCAGGCCGGCCCGGGCCCGCCGGATGGCATCCGCCACCACCGCGATGGCCTCATCCTGCCCCACCACCCGCTCCCGAAGCCGCTCCTCCATATGAAGCAGCTTCTCCGCCTCCGTCTCCATCACCTGGGCCACCGGGATGCCGGTCCACGCCGCCACCACCTGGGCTACGTCCGCCTCGGAGACCACCTCGTCCAGGTTGCGCTCCCGCTGCCACTGGGCCCGCCGGGCCTCGAACTCCTTCTGCAGCCGGAGACGCCGCATGCGGATCTGGGCCGCCCGCTCGTAATCCCGGTTCAGCCCGGCCTGCTCCTCCTCCTGCAACAGCCGCTCGATCTCCCCCTTCATGGCCTTGAGCTCGGGCGGCAGGGTGTTCAACGCCACCCGCAACCGGGCCGCCGCCTCGTCGATCAGATCGATGGCCTTGTCCGGAAGCCGACGATCCGGGATGTAGCGATGGGAGAGGCGGACAGCGGCGACGATGGCGGCGTCGCTGATGCGGACCTGATGGTGGGCCTCGTAGCGCTCCCGCAGGCCCTGGAGCATCTGGATGGCCGACTCCACCGAGGGCTCCTCCACGAAAATGGGAGCGAAGCGCCGCTCCAGAGCGGGATCCTTCTCAATGTATTTGCGATATTCGTCCAGGGTGGTGGCGCCGATGCAACGCAGCTCCCCCCGGGCCAGGGCGGGCTTCAGCATGGAGGCCGCATCCAGGGCTCCCGAGGCTGCCCCCGCGCCCACCACCGTGTGGATCTCATCGATGAAGAGGATGACCTCCCCCTCGGCCCGTTGCACCTCTTCGATGACCGCTTTCAGGCGCTCCTCGAACTCGCCCCGGAACCGCGCCCCGGCCACCATGGCCGCCAGGTCCAGCTGCACGATGCGTTTGCCCATCAGCAGCTCCGGGACGTCGTTGGTCACGATGCGCTGGGCCAGTCCCTCCACGATCGCCGTCTTCCCGACCCCCGCCTCGCCGATCAGCACCGGGTTGTTCTTGGTCCGCCGGCACAGCACCTGGATCACCCGCAGGATCTCCGCCTCCCGGTTGATCACCGGGTCCAGCTTCCCCTGGCGGGCCAGCCGGGTGAGATCCCGGCCGTAGCGCTCCAGCATCCGATAACGGCCCTCCGCCCCCGGGTCCGTCACCCGAGCCCCGCCCCGCAGATCCTTGATGGCCTCGTAGATCCGATCCCGCGTCACCCCGGCATCCATCAGGATGCGAGCCGCCGGGGTGTTCCGCTCGGTGGCGATGGCCAGGAACAGATGCTCCGTGGAGATATAGTCATCGCCCAGGCGGCGCGCCTCCTCGTTGGCCAGATCCAGGATGCGCTTCACGCGGGGCGTGATGAACACCTGACCGGTCCCCCCGAAACCGTAAATCGAGGCCCGCGGGCTGGCCCGAAGCACCTCGTCCAGCCGCCCCCGCATCCAGTCCACGCTGATCCCCATGCGCTGGAGGAGCTGAGGGACCACGCCGTCGGGCTGCTCCAGCAGGGCCAGGAGAAGATGCTCCGTGTCCACCTGGTTGTGGCCGTAGCGCTGCAGGATCTCATAAGCCCGCGCGGCCGCATCCTGAGCCCGTTCCGTGAAATGATCGAAGCGCATCATCGTCGGAAGCCTTCCTTATGGCAGAGGATCCTTCTCCGGATTCCACCCCGCATCGATCTCCGCAGCCCGTGCCCCGCCGGCCCGAAGCGAGTGGGTTTCTCCAGTCTCATTATATAGAGTTCCCGGATTCGCCGCCTCATGGAACCGCAGTGCGCTCGCTGCCGGACCCCGGGTTGAAGGGAGACGACTTGCCATCCCCCGAACCCGGATGCATGATGAACCGGGTTTCGAAGCGCACGGATCATCGCCGGAGGATCCTCCCCGGCCATGCAGGGATCTGAACGGATCATCGGCATCGGCCTGATCGCGCTGGGCCTTCTCACCCTCGGGCTGTTCTACGCATGGGGGCGGCGCGGAAGCCCCTTTGCGCCTGCGGGATGGGGATGGCGGATGCTGCCCCTGGGCCTCAGCTTCCTCGTTTTGAGTGTGGGCTACGGGGTCCTCCTTTACCCCTATTTGATCACCCCCACCCCGGCCTCGGCACCGCCCGCGGCCCCCTCCCATCCCACGCCGGTCCCGTTTCCATCTCCATCCCCCTCGCCGACCGGGATCCCCTCCGCGCCCCTTACGCCGACGAGCCCGCGGGCGTCCCCATCGCCCGTCCCTTCTCCATCGCCCTCCCCTACCTCCTCACCGTTTGCGTGTGACCCGGGGGTGATGGAGACCATCGAGCGGGCCAACCATGCCCAGGAGGATTATCTGCTGGGCCGCGGGACGCTGGAGCAACTGAACGCCGCCTGGGGAGACGCCGCTCCCGAGGCTCGGCGTCAAGCCGATCGCCTGCGACAGGCCGCCCAGGCCAGCGGGGCCACCCTCACGGATGTCCGATGGGAGATCGGCGCATGCACCGTCTCCGCCCGCCCCGGACCCGACCTTCTGGAGGTGCGGACCGAAGAGACATGGACCTATGTGGCCACGCTTAACTGTCCCCCGGGGCGGACGGCGAGGGCGGAGCGGATCGTCACCTACCCGGGTGAGATCTATCGGCTGGCTGCCCGGGAAGGCGGATGGCGGATCCTCCGCTGGACGCCGGGGGAAGGTTCCCTGCGGCAGGACTGGCGCTGTCCGTAGCCGGCTTCCCCTTCCAGCGCAGCAACCGCAGCCCGTTGAGGACCACCAGCAGCGTGCTCCCTTCATGCCCCACCACGGCCAGGGTCAAGGGGAGCCCCGCGCCGAAGGTGAGCAGGACCAGGAGGGCGATCACCCCGCTGGCGAAGGCCAGGTTCTGCCACACCGTCCGCATAGCGGCGCGGGCCAGCGCGATGGCCTCCGCCACGCGCCGCAGGTCGTCCTGCAGCAGGACCACATCGGCGGACTCGATGGCCACGTCGCTGCCCATCCGCCCCATAGCGATCCCGACGGAGGCTGCGGCCAGCGCGGGCGCATCGTTGACCCCATCGCCCACCATCGCCACCGGCCCGATCTCGCGGGCCAGGGCCCGGATCCGCTCCAGCTTCTCCTCCGGCAGGAGCCCCGCTTCGATGCGGGTGATACCCACCGCCCCGGCCACAGCCCGAGCGACGGCAGGATGATCCCCGGTCAGCATCGCCACTTCGACCCCCAGCCGTCGCAGCGCCCGCACCGCCTCGGCCGCCTCCGGACGCACGCGATCCGCGACCTCGATCACTCCCCGCCAGCGTCCATCGTAGACCAACAGGGCAGTGCGCCCAGCTTGCTCCGCCGCCTTCAGGTGCGCGTGGACCTCCGGGGGCAGCGCGATGCCCTCCTGCTGGAACAGGCGCGGGGAGCCCACCCAGATTCGATCCCCATTCCGCCGTCCGATCACGCCCAGGCCCGGGCGGGCTTCTACCTCCCGGATCTCAGGCAGGGAGAGGCCCCGGGCGCGGGCCTCCTCGAGAATCGCCCGGGCGATGGGATGCTCCGAGCGGGCCTCCACCGCCGCCGCTAACCCCAGCACCTGGTCCGGCCCCGTTCCGTCCAGGGCGTGGATGGCCTGCACGGCCACCCGGTTCTCCGTCAGCGTCCCGGTTTTATCCATCGCCACCACCCGCACGCGGGCCAGGGCCTCCAGGGCCATCCCGCCCTTAAACAGCAGCCCCCGGCGGGCCCCGGCGGCGATGGCCGAGAGGAAAGCCGCCGGCGTGCTGATCACCAGCGCGCAAGGCGAGGCCACCACCAGCAGGGTCATCGCGCGATAGAAGGATCGATCGAAGGGCTCCCCGAACAGCCCGGAGAGGAGAAGGGTGAGGGCCGCCCCGCCCAGCACCGCCCAGGCGTAGCGTTGCTCGAACCGATCGATGGCCTGCTGGGTGCGAGCCCGCTGGGCCTGGGCCTCCTCCACCAGCCGGATGATGCGTGTGAGCATCGTGTCCGAAGCCGGGCATGTCACCTCGATCTCCAGGGCCCCATAGCCGTTCAGCGTGCCCCCGAAGACCGGGTCTCCGGGCCCTTTGGGGACCGGGATGGACTCCCCGGTGAGCATGGATTCATCGATGGCGGAGAACCCGGCCACCACCTGCCCATCCGCCGGGATCCGCTCCCCGGGTCGGACCAGCAGGCGGTCCCCGACCCGGATCTCCTCCACGGGGATCTGCTCCTCCCGCCCTTCCCGCAGGCGGCGGGCCATCGCCGGGCGCAGGTCCAGCAACTTGCGGATGGCCTGGCGGGTCCGCTCCAGGGCCATGGTCTGCAGGGCGTTGGAGAGGGAGAAGAGGAAAAGCAGTGTGGCTCCCTCCTCGGCGTGGCCGATGAAGGCCGCCCCCAGGGCGGAAAGAAGCATCAGCAGGTTGACGTCGAGCCGCCCGCTCCGCAACGCCGCCGCCCCATCGATCACGCCGTAGAAGCCCCCGGCGAAATAGGCGATGACCCAGAAAGCTCCCGTTAGGGACGGAGCCAGGAAACGGGAGAGCAGTCCTCCGAGGAGGGCGGCAAGGGTCACTCCGACCAGGGGGAATTCAAGCCGGCGCTCCTCCAGCACCCAGCGGCGGATCCTCTGCCCCATCGCTTACGCCTCCGGGGATGCAGCAGTCTGCGCTTTGCGCTGGCACTCCGGGCACAGGCCGTAATACACCAGGCGGGCGCCCTTCAGGGCATAGCCGGAGCGGGCGGCCACCGTCCGATGCAGCGCCCGCACCGCCACGCCCTCGAGATCCTGCACCCGATGGCAGGAGAGACAGACCAGATTGATGTGGGGCTCTGTGTCCCCATCGTAATGCACCATCCCGTCCCCGGCGTCGCCCAGGGCGCTGACCAGGCCCAGGCGAACCAGGGCGTCCAGGGTTTTGTAAACCGTAGCCAGGCTCATGGTGGGGAACCGCCGGCGCAACCGGCGGTGGATCTCATAGGCGGTGGGATGGCTCCGGCTGGTCGCCAGCACCTCGCAGATGGCCACCCGCTGGGGCGTCAACCGCAGCCCGGACGCCCGCAGGCCCTCCAGCATCGCCTCCAGTCGCTCCCGCTTCCGTCGCATTTGAAAACGTCTCTCTGGAGAGAATGATTTTCCAAATCGATGGGAATTTTACCCAACGCGGAAGGCCCTGTCAAATCGGGGCGGGGGCGAGGGCGGGCCCCCATCTCGCCGGGGCCGGCCGCTTTGCAGGACAACGGCTCGCAGTTGTCCTGCGATTTTTGGGACACACCCCGGGAGCGAAGGAAGAGTGGGGAAAGCCCCTGTGGGGTCCTCCCGGTGTGGGACCGGGCTCAGAGGACTTGCAGGGACCGGTAGATGGCGGCCCGCTGGTCCGGGGCCAGCGGGGGGAGATGTTCGATGTGGAACAGCCCGGACCCGGGAAGCGTGGGGTCCGGGCGGGGCTCCTGGGTCAGCCGGCAGGCGTAGCGCAGGATCAGCCGCCAGCGGTCCCCCTCATGCCGGGAGGTTGCCTCCAGGATCACCGGCTCCTCGACCGCTACGCCGGCCATGCGGGCGATCCACCGCCGGGCGCCGTGGGCGGGCTCCTCTCCTTCCTCCAGCGGACCTCCCGGCAGGCTCCAGTCCCCGGAGGGGATCTGCACCAGCCAGACCGCCTCATCGGCCAGGGCCACCACTTCGATGTAGACCTCTGCCGGCATCGCTCCCTCCTGGCTCCGTTCGTGAAGCCAACATCCTCTCCTCCCTTTCTTTTGGTCTTTTGGCCGAAATCCTCCTGCGCACGTTTAAGGGGCGCCCTCCTGGGGCATCGGCGGGGCCGGCTCCGGGCCTGCGGTGGAGAGGACCATGCGGTCCGGATCCAGGTATTTCCGCACGACAGCCTGGATCTCCGCGGCGGTGATGCTGCGGATGATCTCCGGGAAACGCTCCAGGTAATCCAGGCCCAGCTCGAACAGCTCCATATCCACCAGCACTCCGGCGATCCCTTCATTGGTCTCCAGCCGGAGCGGAAGGGATCCGATCAGGAAGGATTTATTGTCCTCCAGCTCCCGGGCCGGAACGCGCCGCTCCTGCATCCGGCGGATCTCCGTGCGGATCCCCTGGATCGCCCGGGGGAGATGTTCCGGAGCCACCCCGGCGATGACGCTCCACGGACCGGGGGCCAGTCCGGCGTCGAGCCGGCTGTAGACGTAGTAGGCCAGCCCGTCCCGATCCCGCACGTGATCCCCCAGCCGTCCCATCATCCCGAACACCCCCAGGATGGAGTTGGCCAGGGCGGCGGCGTAATACTCGGGATCCTTGCGGGCGAGGCCCACGGTGCCCATCACCAGATCCACCTGGGTCTTGCCGGGGATCGGGGTGTGCACGTGGATCCAGCGCGCCGGCGGGGCGGCCGGCGGCAGAGGGGGCGGCTCGGGCCGACGGGCCTCCCAATCCCCCAGAACCGCCTGCACGGCCCGGACCGCTTCCTCCGCCCGGATGGCCCCGACCACGGCCACGATCATCCGGGCCGGATGGTAGAAGGTGCGATGGAAGGCGAGCAGATCCTCCCGTGTGATCGCCTGCACGGTCTCCGGGTATCCATCCACGCTCCGTCCGTAAGGATGACCCTGAAACAGGGTCTCCCGGAAGCGCAGTCCGGCCATCCGCCGGGTGTCGTGCTCCCGCTCCTGCAGATCCGTGAGGATCTCCCCTCGCACCTTCTCCACCCCCTCCTCGGGGAAGGTGGGGTTCCGCAGGACATCGGCCAGGATCTCCAGCATGGCGGGCAGATCCTCCGCCAGGGCCTTCAGGGTGAAGCCGGTAGTGTGATAGCCGGCCCCGATCTCCAGGCTGGCCCCGACGGATTCGATGGCCTCATAGATCTCGTGGAAGGTGCGGTGGGATGTGCCCCGGGTGAGGGCCTCCGCGGTGAACGACGCCAGACCGATCCGATCCGGAGGATCGTCCAGGGCTCCGGCCCAGAGAAGGCCGGAGACCACCACTGAGGGACTGCTGAAGTTCTCATAGGCGAGCACCACGATCCCGTTGGGCAGCACCTCCCGGGCGATGGTGTGCGGACCCGGGACCGCCCATCGACGTCCCGACGAACGGAGAGCGCTCTGCGTGTTCGCTTTACGGGCCATGCGTGGCTCCTGAAGTGGGATGGGCCCGCCGGCATGCGGCGGCCAACCTGGGTTATAGTATAGGCGTTCGGTCCCTGCCGGGCGACGCGCCCTGAATGGAAGGGGCCGTTTCCCTGGTTCATCCCGGTGCGGAGAGGACAGCGTGATCGGTGAGGAGATCCTTTCCGAGCTCATGATCCTGCTCATCGCAGGGCTGGCCGCCCTCGTGCTGACGCTGGAGGATTGGCGGGGCTGGCTTCTGGCCTGGGCGTTGATGGGCGCGGGGGGCGGCTGGCTGCTGCAACAGACCCCCGGGGTACCCGGCCAGCTGGCAAGCATCCAGGTCCTCACCAGCGCCCTGCTGGCCCTGTTGCTCTATCTGACCGGCTGGCAGGCCCGGAAGGCGGCTCCGAAGACCCTGACCTCCCGCCCGCCGGTCCACTGGCGCTTCCGGGCTCTGGCGGCGCTTTTCTTCCATCACCTGGCCCGGATCCTCGCTGCCCGCTTCCCGATCCCCATCGCGCCCGCTCCCATCCTGATCACCACCTATACCCTCATCGGGATCGGGTTGCTGATCGCCACGCTGGGCCGTTCTCCGCTGCAGGTTGGCCTGGGGATCCTCACGATGTTCAGCGGCTACGGGCTTTTCTATTTCTCCGTTCAGGACAGCCTGCTGGCCATCGGGCTGATGGCGGGGATGAACCTGGTGATCGCCTTCCTCACCGCCGCCCTCACCCTGGTGCGCCAGGAGGCCTCTGCATGAACATCCCGTTGCTCCTCGTGCTGGCGATCCCTTTCCTGGCCGCCCCGCTGGTGTATCCGCTCCGGCGGACGCCCCTGGCCGCCCCGCTCGCGGCGGGCGCAGCCCTGGGCATCGTGGCGCTTCTCTGGGCGGTCCCATGGCCCCCGGCGGCCCTTTCAGCGGATTCGAGCACCCTGGGCCCCCCGGTGGTCCTCCTGGGGCGATCCCTGCGCCTGACGGCGACGGATCGCTGGGCCCTGAGCACGCTGTGGGGAAGCGCCGCATTGCTGTTCCTGAGCGCGTGGCCTTTCCGGTTCGAGCGCCGTCTGTATCCCATCGGCCTGGCCGCCGGAGGGCTGTGGGCCCTGGGCCTGCTCACCCGTCCCATCAGCCTGGGAGCCTTCTTCATCGGCGCCGCCGCCCTCCTGCTGACGCTTACGCTCCTGGGGGAAGGACACGGCATGGAGGGGGCTGCCCAGTATCTCATCGCCGCCAGCCTGGGCTTCCTGGCCTGGACCACCGCGGCCTGGGCGGCGGAGCAGGCCGCCCTCAACCCCGGCCAGCCCCTCTGGCCCACCATCGCCTTCACGCTGATCGGAGCCGCCATGGTCCTCTGGCTGGGCGTGTGGCCGGCGCATCGCTGGGTGCCGATGCTGTTCGCGGAGGGCGCTCCCATCGGCGCCGCTTTCACCGTCCTCCTGATCCACTACGGGACCTGGTTCTGGCTGGCGGCGTGGGCCCAGGAGTTCCCCTGGCTCCCCCGCCTTCCGGGATGGGGGATCGTCCTGCAGGCCCTCGGGATGCTGATGATGGGCAGCAGCGCCCTCCTGGCCCTGGCGGAGCGGGGCTGGGGAACCATCGGAGGCTATAGCTGGCTGGCGTCCAGCGGGCTGGCCTGGCTGGCCCTCAGCCTGGGGACGGAACCCGGGATCCATCTCAGCGCATGGGCGCTCTGGGTGCGGGTGGTGCCGCTGCTGGGCATGGCCTTCGCCCTGGCCGCTTACCGGCGCATGGCCGGCACCACGGAGCCCGGCCGGGTCTCGATGGCGCAGGGCCCGTGGGTGATCGGGCTGTTGCTGGGCAGCGGCCTGGCGATGCTCGACGCGCCGCCGTTCCCGGGGTTCGCGGCGCGATGGGCGATGACCCGGCTGCTGCTGCCGGCCCATCCCCTCCTGGCCCTGGGGCTGATCGGCCTGCCCGGGCTGCTGGGATGGGCGCTGTTGCGCAACCTGCTGGCCCGGGAGCCTCTGGACCGTCCGCTGCGCCCCATGCCACGCGCGGCCATCGGGTTCGGGATCGCCTGGTGGACCGCCGAGCTGCTCCTGCTTCTCGCCGCCCCCTGGCTGGGCATCCCGCTGCAGTCCCTCGCCCGCGCGTGGATCCGAACGCCGTAGCCGGGCGCGCCCCCTCATCCGGATGCGATCCATTTTGGATCACCATATCGTATAATGAAACGCGGGGCCGGGCCTTCGCGTGTTCCCCCTGCTCTACCCCGGCTTTCTGAGCTCACCTCCGGAGGGGCCAGCGATGGGAGGGGTGCGGAAAGCGGTGCGATGGCCGGCCCGGCGGCCGATGCCATCCCTGTGGGCCAGCTGGAAGCCGCTGGGGATCGGGGAGCAGCGCCCGAACAACTACCTGGAGATCCTGCGGGCCATCTGGGAGAACCGGGACCGGCTGGGCTACGCCTGGCGCGTTTTGAATGACGGGGTATGCGACGGCTGCGCCCTGGGCACCATCGGGATGCGCGACTGGACCATCACCGGGATCCACCTCTGCAACATCCGCCTCCGCTTGCTCCGCCTCAACACCATGCCTCCGCTGGACGTCCGGCTGCTTGCGGATGTGGAGGCCCTGCGATCCCGATCCGCGCGGGCATTGCGGGCGCTGGGCCGGTTGCCCTACCCGATGATCCGGCGTCGGGGCGAGCCGGGCTTCCGCCGGATCTCCTGGGAGGAGGCGCTGGACCTCATCGCAGCCTTCATCCGCAACACCTCTCCGGGGCGCCTGGGCTTCTACCTCACCAGCCGGGGTCTTCCCAACGAGGCCTATTACGTGGCCCAGAAGGCCGTGCGGGCCATGGGGACCAACTCCATCGACAACGCCGCCCGGATCTGCCATGCCCCGAGCACCCTCGCCCTCAAGGCCGCTCTCGGCGTGGCCGCCACCACGTGTTCCTACACTGATCTCATCGGGACCGACCTCATCGTCTTCTTCGGCTCGAACGTGGCCAACAACCAGCCGGTGATGATGAAATACCTCTACTACGCCCGCAAGGCGGGGACCCGCGTGGTCCTGGTCAATCCCTACCGCGAGCCCGCCATGGAGCGTTACTGGGTCCCCTCGGACCTGGAGAGCGCCCTCTTCGGCACCCGCATCACCGATCGCTTCTTCCAGGTCCGAGTGGGCGGCGACATCGCCTTCATCTACGGGGCGATCAAACACATGATCGAACAGGGGTGGATGGATGAGGCGTTCATCCGCAACCACACCGCAGGCTTTGAGGAGCTTCGGGCGATGCTGCAGGGCCTCTCCTGGGAGGAGCTGGAGGAGGGCGCGGGGCTCTCCCGGGAGGAGATGAGGGAGTTCGCCCGCATGGTCGCGGAGGCGAACCGCGCGGTTTTCGTCTGGAGCATGGGGATCACCCAACACACCCATGGCGAGGACAACGTCCATGCCATCATCAACCTGGCCCTGATGAAGGGCTTCGTCGGCCGGGAGGGCTGCGGCCTGATGCCCATCCGGGGCCACTCGGGGGTCCAGGGCGGAGCGGAGATGGGCGCTTACGCCACCGCCTTCCCGGGTGGCCTCCCCATCAACGAAGAGAACGCCCGCCGCCTCTCGGCGCTCTACGGCTTCGAGGTCCCCGCTACGCGCGGCCTCACCGCCCCGGAGATGATCGAGGCGGCCCATCGCGGGGAGCTGGACCTCCTCTTCAGCGTGGGCGGCAACTTCTATGAGGTGCTTCCGGATCCCGATTTCGTCCGCGAGGCCCTGGAGCGGATCCCCCTGCGGGTGCACATGGACATCGTGCTCTCGCCCCCGATGCTCTTCGAACCCGGAGAGGCGGTGATCCTGCTCCCGGTGGCCACCCGCTACGAAGGCCCGGGCGGGGTGACCGAGACCACCACCGAACGCCGGGTGATCTTCAGCCCGGAGATCCCGGGACCGCGGATCGGCGAGGCCCGTCCCGAATGGTGGGTCTTCGGGGAGCTGGCCGCCCGGGTCGGGCCGGATCTCGCCGACCGGGTTCGCTTCCCGAACACCCAGGCCATCCGGGAGGAGATCGCCCGGGTGATCCCGATGTATGACGGGATCCAGCACCTGCGGAAGAAAGGGGATCAGTTCCAGTATGGCGGGCCGCTGCTTTGCGCCGGCTGGCAGTTCCCCACCCCGGATGGGAAGGCCCACTTCAAGGCGGTGCCGCTGCCGCGGACGTCCATCCCGGAGGGGGCGTTCCGGGTGGCCACCCGGCGCGGGAAGCAGTTCAACAGCATGATCCACGAGGACATCGATCCCATCAATGGCCTCCCACGGGACGCGGTGTTGATGCACCCCCGCGACGCGGCCCGCCTGGGGCTGCGCCCCGGAGATCCCGTCCGGCTTTGGAACCCTTACGGGGAGCTGCGGGGCCGGGTCTTCCTGGCCGACGTGAAGCCCGGCACCCTCCAGGTGCACTGGCCCGAGGGGAACGCCCTGGCGGCCCCCGAGGCCCGCTCGCCTCTGGCCGGCATCCCCGCTTACAAAGGGATCTTCGCCTTTGTGGAGCGCGCGAACGGGGATGCGGCTCCCTGAGCGCCGCGCGGGAGGAGAGGCCTGTGGATCGCGATGGGATGTGGAAGCTGTGGCCGGTCATCGGCCTGCGCCCGGGGCGACGGGAGCGACAGGAAGACGCTGTGATCGCGGAGGAGCCCCTGGAGATCCAGATCGCCCTCCCCAATGCGGAAGGCGCGGAGGTCCTCCCCGTCGCGGTCACGATGCGGACCCCGGGGGACGATGAGGACCTGGCCCTGGGCTTTCTCTACACGGAGGGTCTGATCGACGATCCTCGATGGATCCGCGCGGGGCTGTCCTCGGAGCGCCCGACCCCTCACACCGTCCGGGTTGTGCTCCCTCCGGGTCACGGGATCGACCGGCAGCGGCTGACCCGTCACTTCTATATGACCAGCAGCTGCGGGGTATGCGGGAAAGCGGCCGTTGAAGCGGTGTTCGTCCAGGGCTATCCCCCGCTGCCGGAGGATGAGCCGGTGATCCCGCTCTCGCTCCTTGCGGATCTGCCACGGCGGATGCGCGAGGCCCAGCGCCTCTTCCATCGGACCGGTGGGCTGCATGCGGCGGCGATCTTCGACCCGGCGGGCGAGCTGCTCTGGGTGCGGGAGGACGTGGGGCGACACAACGCGGTGGACAAGGTCATCGGGGCGGCGCTGCGGGCCGGGCGGATCCCCCTCTCCCACGCCATCATGCTGGTGAGCGGGCGGGCCGGGTTCGAGATCGCCCAGAAGGCCCTGCGGGCCGGCATTCCGATCCTGGCGGCCCTCGGCGCCCCCTCCAGCCTGACGCTGGAGCTGGCCCACGCCGCCGGGATGACGGTGGTCGGCTTCCTGCGCCCGGAGGGAGCGAACGTCTACACCGCCCCCTGGCGGATCGCCGGATAGGGGGGCGACCCGCCGGGTTGCCCTCAGGATGCCTATCCGGAACCCATGGCCCGGGAACGGATCCCCCACGCCCCCATCTGCCCCACATCCGGAGAGACCTGAAGGCCCTGTCGGAGCGGCGCGCCGCGTCCCCCCGACTCCGCGTCATAATAATAGGAGCTACGCAGTTGGATCCGTCCTTCTCCCCATGCGACGGATGGGTTAGCATCATGATGGAGGCGGCGACGATGCCGACGGTCTGCCTGCGGTTCCGGTTCGAGGAGCATCCCAGGATCCGCGCCCTGATGGAGGCCTGCGCCGACATCCAACGGCAGGCCGTCGATTACGCCCTGGAAAACGGCAAAATCGCCACCTTCACGATCATCCAAGCCCTCTATCCCTCCCTGCGTGCGCAGCATCCGGATCTCCACTCCAACCTCATCTACGGGGCGATCCGGTCTGGAGCCCGGGTCGTCCACGGCTTCCGGAACCGGCAGCGGAAGGGGAAGACCCGGGCGGACCGGCCGGAGATCCGGCGTCCAGTGGAATTCCTCGGGGGCTTGGGCTCCCGGGGCAGGGGTCGGTGGGCGACCCCCGTGGCCGGTCCTCTGGCCTCGGGCTAAAAACCCAAGGCCACGACCGGAATACGCAGAAAACTGCGCAAGTCCTAAATTATTTGGGCGGAACCCCCGTGCTGCCGGAGGCTCCAGCGGGCTTCCGGCGTAGATCCGGGATCTGTGAGATGATGGAGCCGCCGGTCCGACGCATTCTGGGCGTCCGGGTGCACGATGTCACCCTGGCCGAGGCCTTAGAGCTCGTGGAGGCCTTCATCGCCGAGGGAGGGCCGCATCAGGTCTGCACCGTGAACCCGGAGTTCGTGATGCACGCCCGTCGGAACCCGGACTTCTTCCGGGTCCTGGAGGGATCCAGCCTGAACGTCCCGGACGGCGTCGGGTTGCTCTGGGCCGGGAGGATGCTGGGACAGCCCCTACGGGAGCGGGTGGCGGGGGTGGACCTGATGGAGGCCCTGATCGCCCGGGCCGCGGAGCGGGGATGGCGGGTGTTCCTGCTGGGCGCTGCGGAAGGGATCGCTGAGCGCGCGGCAAGGGTCCTGCAGGCCCGCTACCCGGGCTGGATCCTCGCCGGGACCTTCGCGGGCTCCCCCCGGCCGGAGGAGGCCCCGGCGATCCGGGAGCGCTTGCAGGAGGCCCGGCCGGATCTCCTCTTCGTCGCATACGGGGCCCCGCAACAGGATCTCTGGATCGCCCGTCACCAGCCGGCGCTCCGGATCCCGGTCGCCATGGGGGTCGGCGGGGCCTTTGATTTCATCGCCGGCGTCGTGCCCCGGGCCCCTCGCTGGATGCGGGAGGCTGGCCTGGAATGGCTCTACCGGCTGATCCGTCAGCCGTGGCGGTGGCGGCGGATGCGCGCCTTGCCCCGCTTCGTGCTCGCGGTTCTGGCGGCCCGCTATGCTTCCCGGTGAGGGAAGAAGCGCCCGCCCTAATAGGGGACGACGGGTTCGGTGGCGCAATTGAGGAAGCGAAGGATGGGCCCTGTGTAGGAGGGGCTTCAGCCCCAAACTCTCGGTCTTCGATGACGCAAAGTTCGCGGCTTCGTGCAGTTTGTGGCCGAAATGAATTTCGGTCTACAGATTGAAAAGGAGCGGGGATGACACGCTTTGAGCTGGTGGCGCCTTTCGAGCCCACAGGGGATCAGCCGCAGGCCATCGAGAAGCTGGTGGAGGGCCTGCGCCGGGGCTATCGCTACCAGACGTTGTTGGGGGCCACGGGCACCGGCAAGACCTTCACCATCGCCCACGTCATCGCCCGGGTTCAGAAGCCCACCCTGGTCATCAGCCACAACAAAACCCTGGCCGCCCAGCTCTACGCCGAGTTCCGGGAGTTCTTCCCCCGCAACGCGGTGGAGTATTTCGTCAGCTACTACGATTACTACCAGCCGGAGGCCTACATCCCCCAGACGGACACCTACATCGAGAAGGAGACCAGCATCAACGAGGAGATCGAGCGGCTGCGCCTGGCGGCCACCCAGGCCCTCTTCACCCGGCGCGATGTGATCATCGTGGCCTCCGTCTCCTGCATCTACGGCATCGGCAACCCCCACGACTGGGGCCAGGTGGTCATCCGCTTGCAACGCGGCCAGGTCCGCCGTCGGGACAACCTGTTGCGGCATCTGGTGGATATCCAGTATACGCGCAATGACATCGACTTCCGGCGGGGGACCTTCCGGGTGCGGGGGGACACGGTGGACGTGTTTCCCGCTTATCAGGACACGGCCATCCGCATTGAGTTCTGGGGGGATGAGATCGACCGCCTGGTGGAGTTCGACCCCCTGACCGGGGAGGTGCTCCGCCTGCACGAGGCAGTGGAGATCTACCCGGCCAAGCACTTCGTGACTCCCGAAGAGAAGCTGCGTCGGGCCATCGCCTCCATCGAACAGGAGCTCCACCAGCGCCTGGAGGAGCTGCGGGCCCAGGGCAAGCTCCTGGAGGCCGAGCGGCTCCGCCAGCGCACCCTCTATGACCTGGAGATGCTGCGGGAGGTGGGCTACTGCCACGGCATCGAGAACTACTCCCGGCACCTGGACGGACGGGCCCCGGGGGAGCCCCCGTGGACGCTGCTGGATTACTTCCCCGACGATTTCCTGGTGGTGATCGACGAGTCCCACATGACCATCCCCCAGCTGCGGGGGATGTATCACGGGGATCGCTCCCGCAAGGAGACGCTGGTGGAATACGGCTTCCGCCTCCCCTCGGCCCTGGACAACCGGCCCCTCACCTTCGAGGAGTTCGAACAGCGGGTCCGCCAGGTGATCTTCATGTCCGCCACCCCCGGCCCGTATGAGCTGGAGAAATCCGAGCAGGTCGTCGAGCAGCTGATCCGGCCCACCGGGATCCTGGACCCCATCGTGGAGGTGCGCCCGACGAAGGGGCAGATCGAGGACCTCATCGGCGAGATCCGCCGACGGGTCGCCCGGGGGGAGCGAGCCCTGGTCACCACCTTGACCAAGCGCCTGGCCGAGGAGCTCTCGGATTACCTCAACGAGATGGGCATCCGCACCCACTACCTGCACGCGGACATCGACACCCTGGAGCGCGTGGAGATCCTGCGGGATCTCCGCCTGGGGGTTTACGATGTGGTGGTGGGGATCAACCTGCTGCGGGAGGGATTGGACCTCCCGGAGGTCTCCCTGGTGGCGGTGCTGGATGCGGACCAGGAGGGTTTCCTGCGCAGCGAGACCGCGTTGATCCAGACCATCGGGCGGGCGGCCCGCCATGTGAACGGGACGGCCATCCTCTACGCCGACCGGATCACCGAATCCATGCGCCGGGCCATCGAGGAGACCAACCGGCGGCGGGCGATCCAGGAGGCTTATAATCGCGCCCATGGCATCGAGCCCCGCTCTATCGTGAAGGCGGTGCGGGACCTCACGGATCGGGTTCGGGAGATGGTGGCGGAGGAGGCCGGGACGGCCGGACGGCCGCCGGCGATGCCGAAGGAGGAGCTGCAGCGGCTGATCCGCGCCCTGGAGAAGGAGATGAAGCGGGCCGCCCAGGCCCTGGAGTTCGAGAAAGCCGCCGCCCTGCGGGACCAGATCTTCGAGCTGCGGGAGCAGCTGCGGGTGATCGAGCTGGCGGAGACCCCGCCGGAGGCGAGGATCCGGCGCCTGGTGGAGATGGAGCAGCCGGAGGAGGAGCCGGATTCCGAAACCCCCGTCGCGCCCGCGCCGCCGGGGCGGCGCAACCGCCCCCGCCGCAAGGGATAGCCCTGGGAGAACACCCTATCTTTTCACGCCGATTGAAATCGGCCTCCTCAGGCGCTGGCGCGCCGGGCGTCGGCCTCCGCCGACGCAAAGAACGCTCTTCCGGTCGGCGCAGGCCGACCGTCGGCCGAAGGCCTTCACGCCGATTGAAATCGGCCTTCCCAGGCGCACCGCGCCAGGCGTCGGCCTCCGCCGACGCAAAGAACGCTCTTCCGGTCGGCGCAGGCCGACCATCGGCCGAAGGCCTCTGGAGGCCGAATTCATTCGGCAAATCAGATGGGAGTTCCCGGATGCAGCCGCCTCGACGGGTGATGATCATCTACAACTCGGCCGCGGGCCCCCGGGAGATGACCCGGGAGATCCAGGCGGTCGCGCGCAGATGGGAGGGCCGGGGATGGTCCGTGATCATACGGATCACCGAGCGCCCCGGGATGGCCACGGAGCTCGCCCATGAGGCCGCCCTGGAGGGGTTCGACTGGGTGGTGGCCGCCGGCGGAGACGGCACGGTGAACGAAGTGGCCAACGGCCTGGTCGGGTTGCCCAGCGCCCTGGGGGTGCTGCCCGTGGGCACCGGGAACGTGTGGGCTCGACAGCTGGGCCTGCCCACCTATCCCCTGGTGCATCCATTGCGCGTCCAGGTGGCCGCCCAGCTCCTGGAGGCCGCGCGGATCCACCTCATCGATGTCGGACGGGCGAACGGGCGCTACTTCCTGCTCTGGGCCGGCATCGGGCTGGACGCTCAAGTGGCGCAACAGATGGAGCCCCGGGATCGGGGCACCAAGCGCCTGGGGGCCCTGGCCTACCTGATCGCCGCCGCCCTCATCGCCCGGGATTTCCCGGCCATGCGGGCCACCGTGTTCATCGACGGCCGTCGCCGGATCCGAGGCCGCACCCTGGTGGTGCTGGTGGCCAACGCCCAGCTCTACGGCGGGCTGGTCCGCATCGCCCCCCAGGCGTTGCTGGACGACGGATACCTCAACATCTGTGTGTTCCGGGGGATGGGGCTGCCGTGGGCCCTGCGGCACTTCATCAATGTGTTCGGAGGACGCCATCTCCAGGATCCGGCCGTCAAATTCTTCACCGGGCGCCAGGTCCTGGTCGAAACCCGGCCGGTGGTCCCGGTGCAGGTGGACGGGGAACCCATCGGCCACACCCCTATGGTCTTCGAAGTCGTCCCCCGCTCCCTGCGCATCCTGGTCCCCCCTACCGCCCCGGCTTCGCTTTTCCGAGACCTCGCCGGGACCTCGGATGTTCCTGCTTCCGCACGCTGATCTCGCGGCGCCGTCCCCTTCTCCCCTTCCCCAATTCTCAGCAAAATCTCATGACAAGGCCCCTTCGGCTTCCACGCCCGGGAGGGATTTCGCGGAAACCATGGATGGGAGGAGCGCCGATGTCCGGATGGATGGGACGTCTGCTGGTGCTGAGCCTTTTCGCGGCCGCGATGGCTTACGTGGAGAGCGCGGTGGTGGTCTACTTGCGGCACGTCTATGGGATCACGGATCTGCTTCGAGACGCGCCGACCCAGCCGGATCCGCTCACCCCCATCGAGCTGGGACGGGAGATCGCCACCCTGGTGATGTTGGGAACGGTCGGAGCCCTGACCGGGCGAACCCCCGCCGCGCGCTGGGGGTTCTTCCTTTACGCGTGGGGGCTCTGGGACATCCTGTATTACGTCTGGCTCCGGGTTTTCATCGGCTGGCCCACCTCGCTGCTGGACTGGGATCTCCTCTTCCTGATCCCCCTGCCCTGGTGGGGGCCGGTCTGGGCTCCCGTCCTGGCCGCGGCGATGATGATGGTGGTAGGAGCCCGGATGGCCCGGCGCAGCGAGCAGGGGTTCGTTCTCCGCATCGACCGGGCCACGTTGCTCCTCGGCGCGCTGGGATCTCTCCTGGCGCTGTATACCGTGCTGGCCCCGGGCCTGCACGCCCTCCCCGGCGGCCTCGAGGCGGTCGCCCGAGCCCGTCCCGCCGCCTTCCCTGCATGGCTTTACCTGATCGGATGGGGGATGGTGGCCGCCGCCGGCTGGCGGATCAGCGGGGGGACCCCCGCGCCCGCCCGCCTTCCGGAAGAGCTCCGCCCGGGTTAAGATGGGAAGGGGCCGGCCGATGGGCCCGCCCGGAAGCTCACCTTCAACAGGAGCGCAGGTCGCGTGATCCGCAAACCGACAACGCGTTCGAAACCCTCGCTGCCGCCCGATCTCTATGGGGAGGAATACTTCCTCTCCGCCTGCGAGGGCTATGAGGAGTTCCTCCGCACACGCGGGGAACATCTCTCCCGGCGCCTCCAGGCCGCCTTCGCCGTGGCGGAGGTCCGCCCCGGCATGCGGGTGCTGGACGTCGGCTGCGGGCGTGGGGAGATCGTCCGTCATTGCGCCCGCCTGGGCGCATGGGCCATCGGCGTCGATTACGCCGCCGCCGCCGTGCAGCTTTCGGCCCGCCTGCTCCGGGAGGCCGTCGACCTGCAGGCCCCGGCCGCCCTGGCCCAGGCCGACGCCAAATACCTTCCCTTCCGGGCAGGGGTCTTCGACCGGGTGCTGATGTTCGACGTGGTCGAGCACCTCTTCCCATGGGAGCTCCGCCTGGCGCTGCGGGAGGCTCACCGGGTGCTGAAGCCCGGCGGGATGCTGGTCATCCACACCGCTCCGAACCGCTGGTATGACGCCTACGCCTATCCCCTCGTCCGCCTGGTCCGCACCCTTCAGGGCCTGGGCCACCTCTACCCGCCCAACCCGCGCGCCCTCAACGTCCCGGTCAACGAGGCCGTCCACGTGAACGAACAGGGTCCCCTCGGCCTGTGGTGGGCCCTGCGCCGGGCAGGCTTCCGCCCGGTGCGGGTCTGGCTCTCGACCCCCCCGCAAAACCGCCAGGAGGGACCCTTCTTCCGCATGCTGCGCCACATCGCCTTCCACTGGATCCCCTTTCGCTGGTTCTTCGAGCGAGAGGTGTTCGCAGTGGCGGTCCGGCCGTGAGCCTCAGGAGGTTCGCCCGAATGGAGCTGAAGAGCTTCTGGCTGGGGACTGCGGATCCCTACACGCCGAACCCGCCCCTGACGGGGGAGGTGCGCGCGGACGTGGCGATCATCGGCGGGGGGTTCACCGGCCTCTCCGCCGCCCTGCATTTGAAAGAGGCGGAGCCGGGCCTCCAGGTCGCCGTTTTGGAGCAGGCTTACATCGGCTATGGGGCCAGCGGGCGCAACGCCGGCTTCGCCATGACCCTCTTCGGGCTCACCCTCTCCCTGACGGCGCTTCGCTTCGGCCGCCAGGCCGCCGCGGAAGCCCATCGCTATATGGAGCAGGCCGTCGACTATGTGGGGGAGCTCATCGCCCACTACGGCATCGCCTGCGATTACGAGCGGCCGGGGTTCCTGCGCGTGGCCACCTCCCCGGCTTACGTCCGACGGATCCGGGAGGAGATCGAGCTGGCCCATCGCCTGGGGCTGACCGGGATCGAGTGGCTGGACGCCCAGGCCGTGCGGGAACAGGTGAACTCGCCCCGCTACCTGGGGGCCTGGTGGGAGCCCCGCTGCGCCCTCCTCAACCCCCTCCGATATGTGCGGGGGCTGAAGCGGGCCGCCGAGGGCCTCGGCGTCCACATCTATGAGCACACCCCCGTTCGGGCCATCGAGCGCTGGCCGGGCGGCTTCCTCCTGCGCACCCCTCAGGGGATCCTGCGGGCGGAGAAGCTGGTGTTCGCGGCCAACGCCTACTCCCACCGGCTCCCTTTCATCCGCCGCAAGCAGGTCCCCGCCTTCACCTACATCGTGGTGACGGAGCCTCTCTCCCCGGAGCGATTGGCCCCCATCGGCTGGCGGAACCGGCAGGGGATCGAGGATGCCCGCAACCTGGTGCATTACTACCGCCTGACCCCCGACAACCGTCTGCTGATGGGCGGAGGGGATGTCGGCGTCCCCTTCGGAAGCCGGATGGATCTCGACGAGAACGAACGGATCTTCCGGGAGCTGGAAGCCTACATCCCGGAGGTCTTCCCCTCTCTGAAAGGGGTGCGGATCGAATATCGATGGGGCGGGCCGGTCTCGGTCACCGTCGACATGGCCCCGGCCCTCGGGTATGTGGGGGACCGCCGGGCGGTCTACGCCCTGGGTTGCATCGGCCACGGCGTGGCCCTGACGACCATGAACGGCCAGATCGTGCGCGACCTGATCCTGGAGCGCCGGACCCCCCTCACGGAGCTTTTCTTCGTCAACCGGCGGGTGATCCCATGGCCGCCGGAGCCGCTGCGCTTCGCCATCGGACATCTCATTCGGGGGTATATGCGCCTGGAGGATCGGATCCTGGATCGCGGGCCGGCAAGCCCATGAGGGAGGTTCGTTAAGGGATGGGCAAGGAGCCGAGCCTGGAGGACCTGGAGCGGGCCCTGGCCCTGAAGCGCCGCGAGGTTCGCTTGAAGCGATGGATCCGGGAGGGACGCCTTCCGCTGGAGGCGCCGCCCCCTGCCGGGGAGCCCACCCCCCCGGAGCCACCGGCGCTTCCCCCTGACCCTCACCTCCACGCGGAGGTGGAGTGGGAAGCTCCCCGATGGCGGTTCCGGCTGCCTCGCCCGCGCATCTCGTGGGCAACCTGGCGGGACCGCCTCCTGCTGGGGGTGGAGATCGCGGCCCTGCTGGGGGCCATCCTTTTGCTGCTCTCCTCCTGGCAGGCGATGCGCCCGGCCACCTCCGGCGAAGGGCCCCGGGCGACCCCCACGCCCACGCCGCTGATCCCCGTCCTCGTCCTGCCGGGCGGGCATCGACCGCCCACCGCCCCCGGGGAGCCCGCGCCGAACCCGGAGGAGATCCCGGAACACCTGCGGGCCCTCGTGGCCTCCCTCCCCACCCCGGTGCCCATCACCCCGGGCCCGCGAAGCCCCACCCGCATCGTCATCCCCGCCATCGGGGTGGACGCCCCGGTGGTCCCGGGGACGGATTGGGAAGCCTTGAAAAAAGGCGTGGGACATCACCCGGGGACGGCGAACCCCGGGGAGCCCGGGAACATGGTGCTGGCCGGCCATAACGACATTTACGGGGAAGTGTTCCGGGACCTCGAGAAGCTCCGCATCGGCGATGAGATCTGGGTCTACGCCGGAAGCCGGGCCTATCGCTACGTAGTGGTCCAGAAACAGGTGGTCCTCCCCACCCAGGTGGAGGTGATGGCCCCCACCCGCGATCCGGTGGTTACCCTGATCACGTGTTATCCTTATCGGGTGGACACCCACCGGCTGGTGGTGGTGGGGGAACTGCGATGAGGGAGGCGATGGCGGAGCTGGACGTCGGGGTGGTCATCGTGAACTACAACACGCGGGGGCTGTTGCGGCGCTGCCTGCAGACGGTGCAGGCCAGCCGGGGCGTGACCTTTGAAGTGTGCGTGGTGGACAACGCCTCGGAAGACGGCAGCGCGGCGATGGTGGAGCAGGAATTCCCGCAGGTCCGGTTGATCCGCAGCCCGGTCAACGGCGGCTACGCCTATGGGAACAACCTGGGGCTGCGCGCTTTCGGCTTCGGGGAGCCGGGGCGGACGCCCAGAATCCGTTACGCCCTGCTTCTCAACCCGGACACCGAGGTGCCGCCGGACGCCCTGGCCCGGATGGTGGCCTTCATGGACGCCCACCCGGAGGCCGGGGCGGCAGGCCCGAAGATCGTTCGCCCCGATGGCTCCCTGGACCTGGCGTGCCGGCGCAGCTTCCCCACCCCGGAGGTGGCCTTCTACCGTTTCTCCGGCCTGAGCCGGCTCTTCCCGAAGAGCCCTCGCTTCGCCCGCTACAATCTGACCTTCCTGGACCCGGATCAAACCTATGAGGTGGATTCCGTCGTCGGGGCGTTCATGATGGTGCGCCGCGAGGCCATCCTGCAGGTGGGGCTGCTGGACGAATCGTTCTTCATGTATGGGGAAGATCTGGACTGGGCGTATCGCATCAAGCAGGCCGGCTGGAAGATCTATTACTACCCGGAGGTGGTCGTCCTGCACGTCAAGCGCGCCTCCAGCCGGATGAGCCCGCGGGCCCGCTACGAGTTCAACCGGGCGATGTGGATCTTCTATCGGAAGCACTATCAGGCCACCACGCCGGCCTGGCTGGATCTGCTGGTGCGGGTGGGGCTGGTGCTGAAGGGAGGCTGGCGGCTGTGGCGGGAGATGCGCCGGGACCTGCGGGAGCGCCGCGAGGCCCCCGCCTTCTCCGCTTCAGAGCGGTGATGGGAAAAGGAGGTGCGGGATGAACCGGAAGCGTGCCCGGTGGCTGCACAGCGCCCTCCTGTTGCTGAACGATCTGGGAATGACGGCCCTCGCCTTTTACATCGCTTACGCGATCCGCGCCCGGCTCCCCTGGCCCTATCCCCCCCAGAACCTGCCGGGCTTCCCGGCTTACCTCCCGATGCTGGGGGTGCTGCTCCTTTACGTGGCCATCCTGTTCTTCCTCCACCGGCTCTATCATCTCGGCCGGGCCACCTCCCGTCTGGACGAGCTGTCCCGGGCTGCTGCGGCCTTCTCCCTCGCGGTGATCTTCACCGTGGCCACCGTCTCCCTGGCGTTCAAAGACACCCTGTTCGGTTTCGATTATCCGCGGGCCATGGTGCTGTATGCCTGGGGCCTGGGGATCCTCCTCGTCGCGATCGGCCGTCTGCTGGTGCGGGGCCTGTGGGGCGCCCTGCGGGCCCGGGGCTGGGACCGCAGCCGTATGCTGATCGTGGGGACGGGCGAGGCGGCGGAGGCGGTGATCCGTCGCATCCAGAACGCGCCCGAGTTCGGCTACGAGCCCATCGGCGTGGTGGCCCTGCGGGGCAACGGCGCCACCCATGTGGCCGGGGTCCCGGTGATCGGAACCGCTGAGGATCTCCCGGATTTGGTCTACGCCCGGGACGTCGATGAGGTGTTGATCGCCGTCCCGGAGGCCCCCCACAGCGAGGTGCTGCGCCTGATCTCCCTGTGCGAGCGCAGCAACCTCTCTATCAAGATCTACCCCGATATCTTCCAGCTGATCGCCACCCAGCCTTCCCTGGATGACCTGGGAGGGTTGCCGCTGCTCACCGTGCGGGATGTCGCCCAGCGGGGCTGGAAGCTGGCTCTCAAGCGGGCGATGGACATCGTAGGGGCCGCGGTGGGATTGATCCTGCTCTCGCCCCTTATGCTGCTCATCGCCCTCCTCATCAAGCTGGATTCCCCCGGGCCGGTTTTCTACGTGCAGGAGCGCATGGGGCTGGACGGGCGTCCCTTCCTGATGCTCAAGTTCCGCTCCATGCGGGCCGATGCCGAGAAGGAGGGGCCGGGCTGGACCCGGCCGGATGATCCGCGGCGAACCCGGGTGGGAGCGATCCTGCGTCGGCTGAACCTGGACGAGCTGCCCCAGCTGATCAACGTGCTGCTGGGGGACATGAGCCTGGTGGGGCCGCGCCCGGAGCGCCCCGTCTACGTGGAGCAGTTCCGCCGCGTGATCCCCCGCTACATGGAGCGCCATCGGGAGAAGGCGGGGATCACCGGCTGGGCGCAGATCAACGGCCTGCGGGGAGATACCTCCATCACGGAGCGCACCAAATACGATCTCTGGTATGTGGAGAACTGGTCCCTCTGGCTGGACATCAAGATCCTGCTGCGCACCCTGGTTCAGACCCTGACCTTCCGAAGCCCCAACGCCTATTGAACCGGAGGACCGATCCCGTGCGCCGGAGGCCGGAGCAGGATGGCGATCCCCGAGCTCCATAAGAAGGCGGCCCAACGCGGGTTGCCCAGCCTGATCTGGGGGCCGGGACAGGCCCGACGTCTGGAGCTGATGCGGCGTTACGCCATCCTGGAGGGGGCCCGCATCCTGGTGGACGGCTGCGGGATCGGGGTCTATGTGGAGGCCCTGCGGGCGTTCTCCCCGGAGGTGCACGGGCTGGACATCGACGCCGACTACCTGCGGGAGGCCCGCCGGCGCGGCCTCGGATGCCTGGTGCAGGCCGCCGCCGAAGCCCTCCCCTACCCCGACGGGAGCTTTGATGTGATCCTTTCCCACGAGGTCATCGAGCACGTGGCCGATGACCGTCGGGCGGTCGCGGAGATGGTGCGGGTGCTGCGCCCCGGCGGGCGGATCCTCCTGTTCTGCCCGAACCGCTGGTTCCCTTTTGAAACCCACGGGCACTACTGGCGGGGGCGGTATTACTTCGGGAACACCCCCCTGATCAACTACCTGCCGGATCCTCTGCGCAACCGTCTGGCTCCCCACGTGCGGACCTACAGCGGGCGGGCCTTGCGCCGCCTCTTCGCCGGCCTCCCGGTGCGCATCGTGCACCACACCCGGATCTTCCCCGCCTTCGATCGGATCGCGGACCGGCATCCCCACCTGGGCCGCTGGCTGCGCCGCCTCGCCAACCGCCTGGAGCACACCCCCCTGAACCGGTTGGGGCTCTCCCACTTCCTGGTGGTGGAAAAAATCCGGTAAGGGCGACCGGCCGGTCGCCCCTCGTTTCGTTGACCCATCCTGCATCCGGAAAAACCGGAAGGTCCTGCCCCTCCCCGGCTCCCCTTGCTCTCCCCATGCCGCCGGGTGTAAGATGAATCCTGCAATTATCCGCAGGCGCATCGTTTTCATCAGTGGAGGATTCATGGATTTCGAGCGCTTTCTCCGCCTGATCGGCATGGTGGTGCTGGGGATCGCCGGATGGCGCCTGGGGATGGACGCCGCCCGGATGGGGCTGGACTCCCGGCCGGCGTGGCAGTTCGCCCTTGCCTTCGCACTGGCCGGCGCCATCCTGGGCCTGGTCCTCACCCCCTGGCTGACCATCCGCCCGGCGGCCATGATCCGGCAGGTGATCCGTCCCATCCCGTTGCAGCAGCTGCTCGCCGGCACCGCCGGGCTCATCCTGGGCCTGATCATGGCCGGGCTGGTCTCCTACCCCCTCTCACTGCTGCCCGACCCGCTGGGCCGGGTCCTGCCCTCCCTGGGGGCGGTGTTCTTCGGCTACCTGGGCCTCACCGTGGCCGGGACCCGCTACAAGGATCTCCTGGCTCTGCTCCCCCGCCACCTGCGGGAGCGGGACGGCGAGCACGCCATCCTCCTGGACACCAGCGTGATCATCGACGGGCGCATCGCCGACGTCGCCCGCACCGGCTTCATCCAGGCCACCCTCCTGGTGCCGCGCTTCGTCCTGAACGAGCTGCAACACATTGCCGACTCCCAGGATCCCCTGCGACGGAATCGGGGGCGGCGCGGCCTGGAGATCCTCAACCGCATGCAGAAAGAGGGCCACGTCCCCATCCGTATCGTGGATATGGAGGTGGAAGGACGGGAGGTCGATGAGAAGCTCATTGCCCTGGCCCGGCGGCTGCGTTGCCCGATCATGACCAACGATTACAACCTCAACCGCGTGGCGGAGCTGCAGAACGTCCGGGTCCTGAACATCAACGAGCTGGCCAACGCTGTGCGCACCATCCTCCTGCCCGGCGAGACCCTCACCCTCCCCATCATCCAGGAGGGGAAGGAGCCCGGCCAGGGTGTGGGCTATCTGGAGGATGGGACGATGGTGGTGGTGGAGGAGGGGCGGCGCTACATCGGCCGGGAGATCCCGGTGGTGGTCACCAAGGTGCTCCAGACCGCAGCGGGGCGGATGATCTTTGCCCGCCCGGAGGAGCCGGCCCGCAGCGCTTCTTAAGGAAAAACCATCGGATCCAGCACATCCAGCGGAGGGAGATCGCCCGATGAGCCTGGTCGTCTATAACTTCCTCACCCGCCGCAAGGAGCCCTTCATCCCGCTGCATGAGGGACGGGTCCACATGTATGTGTGCGGGCCGACCGTCTACGACCACGCCCACGTCGGCCACGCCAAGCTCTATGTCTCCATGGACGTCATCGTCCGCTACTTCCGCTACCGCGGCTACAAGGTCCGCTACGTCCAGAACATCACCGATGTGGGGCACCTGCTGGACACGGGTGAGGACCGCATCTTGAAGGGGGCGGCGCGGGAGCGCCTGGAGCCGATGGAGCTGGTGGAGAAATACATGCGCAGCTACTTCGAGGATATGGACGCCCTGGGCGTGGTCCGGCCGGACATCTCCCCACGGGCCTCATGCCATATCCCCGAGATGATCGAGATGATCAAGGTCCTGATCCAGAAAGGCCATGCCTACGAGGTCAACGGCTCCGTCTACTTCTCGGTGGAGTCCTGGCCGGAATACGGGAAGCTGTCGGGCCGCCGTCTGGAGGAGCAGGAGGAGGGCGTGCGGGTCCCGGTGCGGGAGGAGAAGCGTCATCCCGCCGATTTCGCCCTCTGGAAGCGCGCCGAGCCGGAGCACATCCTGCGCTGGCCCAGCCCCTGGGGCTGGGGCTACCCGGGGTGGCACATCGAGTGCTCGGTGATGGCCACCAAATACCTGGGCCAGCCCTTCGACATCCATGGCGGCGGCATCGATAACCTGTTCCCCCACAACGAGAGCGAGATCGCCCAGGCCGAGGCTGCCAACGGGGTGCCCTTCGCCCGCTACTGGCTGCTCACCGGCTCGCTCACGGTGAACGGCGTCAAGATGAGCAAAAGCCTGGGGAACGTGGTGCGCATCAAGGACGCCCTGCAGCGCTACCGTCCCCAGGCCATTCGCCTCTTCATCCTCTCCAGCCATTACCGCTCGCCCATCGATTACAGCGAGGAGGCGATGGAGGCGGCCGAGAAGGGCCTGGACCGTCTCTGGAACACGGTGATCGAGGTGCGGGAGCGGCTGGCCCGCGGGGACGCCCCCGAGTCGGCGGAGCCGGAGGCGTTTATGGAGGAGATCCAGCGGGCGCGGCGCGCCTTCCTGGAGGCGATGGACGACGATTTCAGCACGCCGGAGGCCCTGTCGGTCCTCTTCGAGTTCTCCAAGGCCGTCAACGGCCTCCTGTTCGGCGGGGCCACCGTGGGCCGTCCCGTCCTGGAGGCCATCGACGCCGTCTACCGGGAGCTCGGCGGCCAGGTCCTGGGCCTGATCCCCGATGAGATCCGGCCGGACGTCCCCTCGGACCTGGTGGCGGGGCTGGTGCAGTTGCTGATCGAGCTGCGGGCGGAGGCCCGCCGCCAGCGCGACTTCGCCCGGGCCGATCAGATCCGCGAGCGCCTGCGAGCCCTGGGGATCCTCCTGGAGGACCGACCCGACGGCACGGTCTGGCGGATGGGACGGGCGGGATCTTAGAGGAGGAATCCATGGCTGATGTCCTGATCAAAGAAACGATTCTGCACGAACTGGAAGATCTAAAGGAGAACCAACTTCCGGAGGTCCTGGATTTCATCCGCCTCCTGAAGTCCAGGGGAGGCAAGGAGCGGATTATCCTCATGGACGCCGCAGACTATCGCATCCTGCGAGCCGTAGCGGCTTATCGGACGAGGCCGCCGCATCCTTCTCCCCTCGCCGAACCGACGCTGGAACCGGTCGGGTTGAGCGAGGAGGAACTGAGGCCAGAGGCGGAGGAAGCAGCCGATGGATCCCAGGCCCGATGGAATCAAATCATTGCCGCTTATCTGGACGGTCACATTAATCTCGGACGTGCGGCTCGGCTGCTGAACCTCCCCATCGATGATCTCAGGGAACGCTTCCTGCGGCTGGGCGTGCCTTTGCGGCTTGGGCCGGAAACGATGGAGGAAGCCCAGGCAGAGATCACGGTCGGCCTCTCCATCGAGACCCCTTAGTTGGAGAGCGCAGTGATCCTGCTCGACACCACGGTTCTCAGCAATTTCGCCCGCATCGGCCGATTGGATTTGTTGCGTGCAGTGTTATCCAACGCCGCAACCACACCATATGCGATAGACGAATTAAAGGCCGGCGAGGTTTCCGGCTATCTATTCGATTGTGACTGGGAATGGCTGGAAATCGTGAAATTAAGCCCCACAGAGGAAGACCATCTTACTCGCATTCGCCGAATCCTCGGGGAGGGCGAGGCCTCCTGCATCGCAGTGGCTCTGGAGAGGGGAGGCATCCTGTTCACGGATGACGGGGATGCGCGCCGTTACGCTCTTCGCCTTGGCATCCCCGTTTCCGGCACGTTGGGAGTGCTGGCATTGCTGGTCAAGAAGGGCTACCTCACCCTAAGCGGACGACTGCTTGATGAAGATGATCAAAGCCGGTTACCGGTCGCCGGTGAAGAGCTTATCCGAGATCCCGGGTTTCCCATCGTCCCGGGAATAAGGGATCGCCCGGTCGCTCGAAGGAGCTGAGTGCGGAAAAGGGCGGCGACGTTTCAGGTTTAATCCGGAGGCCTCGATGAGCCGGGATCCCTCGCCCCAGGAGCGCCGCCGGTTGCTGGAGGAAGAGCTGCACCGGTTGGTAGAGATCCTGCGCCGGGAGTTGGATCCGGAGCGGATCATCCTCTTCGGATCCCTGGCGACCGGGGAGATCGGGCCATGGTCGGATATTGATCTCGTCATCGTCATGCGGACGGACCAGCCGTTCATCGAGCGCCTTCACACCATCCGGCGGCTCCTTCAGCCCCGCGTGGCCACTGATCTGCTGGTCTGCACGCCGGAGGAGTTCGAACAGCTCGCCCGGGAACGGCCATTTGTGCGAGAGGAAATCCTGGCCAAGGGGGTGCTTCTCTATGCACGAGGCGGCTAAGCCGTGGCTCGATCTCGCCTGACGCTTTAGAGCCGGTTGCTCGTAGTCCGCCGCGGCGGCCTCAGGATCCCCTGCGCCCAATACCATTCCAGAGTGCGGCGGGCTCCCTCCTCAAAGGGCGTGGGCTCGAACCCCAGCTCCCGCCGGGCTTTCTCCGAGGAGACCACCCAGTCGTAGAACACATACGTGGCCAGGGTCAGCGGGTAATAGGGCTCCCGCCCGGTGAGGTCCGCCAGCTTCGTCCAGGCCCAGGCCAGAGCTCGCATGGGAGCCGCCGGGACGTTGATCCGCCATGCGGGAACCCCGGCGAGGCGGGCGATGATCTCGTAGATCTCCCCGTGGGTCCGGCTTCGATCGGCCACGTTGTAAACCTCCCCCACCCGCCCCCGATGCAGCGCCGCCTCGATCACCCGACAGAGGTCCGGCACGAAGATAGGGAACGTGTAGCGGCGGCCGCCGTGGACCTGCAGGCGCAGCCCGCGCAGGAAGTCCTCGAAGAACAGCCGGTTGAAGGCGTAGCGCCCCCAGGGACCGTAGAAGGCTCCCGGGCGCAGGATCACCGCCGGGAGCCCTCTCCCGACCGCCTCCTGAACCAGCCGCTCGCCCTCCCACTTCGTCCGCTGATAATCATCCACCGGCCGGCAGGGATAGGTTTCATCGATCACCGCGCCCGGACGCGGCCGCCCCACCACCGCCACCGTGGAGATGTGGACGAACCGCCTCACACCCGCGGCCAGGGCCGCCTCCGCCACGTTCCGCGTCCCCTCGACGTTGACCCCCCAGTAGCGCGCCCGCGGACCCCAGAACCGGAAGTAGCCCGCCGCGTGGATCACGGCGTCGCAGCCCTCCACCGCCGCCCGCACGGAGACGGGGTCTTGGATATCCCCGAAGGCGATCTCCACTCCATGGGCGGCCAGGAACTTCCAGTCTGAAGTCGGGCGAACCAGGGCGCGCACGCGATATCCCTGCTCCGCCAGATATGGGCAGAGGTTCCGCCCCAGGAAGCCCGTGGCGCCGGTCACCAGGATGCGCATGGCCGGCTATGGGGAGCGCTCGAGATCGTCGGCCGCGAACGCCAGCCCGAGGCGCCGCAGGGTCTCCGGCTTCGGCCGCCCGGTCTCCGGGTCCCACCCGCGGACCTCGTAATACTCGCGCAGCATGACCTCCAGATCCGGGACGAAGCCGGCCGCCCCGCCCTCCCCCAGCGGCTCCAGCAGCCGTTTCGGAAGCCGGTCGTCCGCCCGGGTCGCCCCCAGGCGATGGTTGAGGGCCCGCTTCAGCTGCCAGGCCCGTTCCCCCACCTCCAGCATCCGCCCCAGGTCCCAGTCCCATCCCATCGCGGCGTTGAGCAGGGCCAGGGCCGTAGAGGGAGCCACATGGGCGAAGTAACAGAGGACCAGGCTGTTGCACACCGTCCGCCAGTTCTGGTGGATCGCCACATAGCGGGCTTTGCCCTCGCATTGATGGCGATCAAGATAGGGGATGCCCAGCTCCTCATCGGATTGGCCCAGCTCCACCATGAAGAAGTCGCTCTGGTTGTGGCACGCGCCGCGGGGGGACGTGGCGTAGCTCAGGGCCATCCCCGCTACCCCGCGCGGATCGTGATAGGGGGCCTCCAGGCCTTTCACCTCCACCGCCAGATCCTCCGCGCCGAAGGCCCGTGCCAGGCCGCGGGCCCCCTGGGCCAGCAGCGCTCCGAATCCCTCCCGCCGGGCCGTCTGGGCGATGAGGATCTCCGCCGGCCGCGCATCCCCCCAGCGCAGGGCCAACCCCCCGGTGTCCCGTTCCGTGAGGACCCCGCGCTCGAAGAGCAGATAGGCCAGGCCGAGGACGTTCCCCATGCTGATGGAATCCAGCCCGTAGCGATCGCACAGATCCCCCAGATGCGTGATGAGGGCGAGGTCGTCGTTCAGGAGGTTCGAACCGAAGGCGGCGATGGTCTCGTATTCGGGGCCCTTCGCCTTCGTCCGGGCATAGGGGCCTTCGGGGATGGTCACCACCCGCCCGCAGGCGATCACGCAGGCGTGGCAGGCCGAGATCCCCGAGAGGATCGTCTCGGCCATGGCGGCCCCGCTCACCTTCGACGCGCCCTCCCAGGCGCCCTGCCCGTAATACCGTTTGGGCATGCTCCCCAGCAGCTCGAAATACTCCGCCGCACCGGCCGTCCCCGTCTCCCGGAACACCCGGGTCAGGTTGTCCTCCCGCAGCGCCCGGTTGGCCTGCGACCGCAGCGCCCCGAACTCCTCCGGGCGGGCCAGGGGCAACGGCTGGTTCCCCCGCACCGCGATGGCCTTCAGGTTCTTGGAGCCCATCACCGCGCCCATCCCGGTGCGGCCCGCTACCCGACCGTGGTCGCACAGGATCAAGGCGAAGGGGACCTGGTTCTCCCCGGCGACGCCGATGGCCGCCACCCGGGCCAGGGGATCCCCCACCTCCTGCCGGACGGCCGCCTGAACGGCGTAGGGATCGCGGCCCCAGAGATGAGCGGCGGGGCGGATCTCGACCCGACCGTCGTGGATCCAGAGGTAGACCGGTTCCGGGGCGCGTCCCTCGATCCATAGCGCATCGTAGCCGGCGAAGCGCAGCTCCGGCCCCCAGAACCCGCCGCAGTTGGACTCCCCCCACAGCCCGGTGGCGGGGGAGCGGGCGCACACCGTAAACCGTCCGACGGCCGGGCCAGCGGTGCCGGTCAGCGGGCCGGTGAGGAACAGCAAGGGGTTCTCCGGGCCCAGGGAATCCACCTTCGGATGGAGGCGCTCCCACAGCATCCGCGCCGCCAGGGCGCTGCCCCCGATGAAATCCTCCACCCACCCCGAGGGGATCTCCTCCTCCCGGATCCGCTGCGAGGAGAGATCCACCCTCAGCAGCCGACCGAAACGCGTCATCGGTTTCCTCCCTCCTTCTGTAACGCAAAATTTATTTCGCGAAAACCGCCTCGCTCCTCCCCGACCGGGTGGGACGCCGCTTCCGAAGGACTTCCCGGCTCTAATCCGGGTAATCGGCCTCCGGATCCGTGTAGATAGGGGGCGGATCAGGAGTCCGTCGGACGCGCCACAGGCCCCGCAGGTCCTCCAGGGCGGTGCGCAGGATCTTCACCCGGGTATCGGGATCCTCCCGCCAGATCACCGGGACCTCCCACACGGTGTAGCCGCGCTGCTCGGCGCGCAGGAGCAGCTCCGTGTCGAAGAACCAGGATTGATTGGCCACCCGGGGGACAAGCTCCTGGGCCGCCTGGCGGGTGATGGCTTTAAACCCGCACTGGGCATCCCGGAAGCGGCGGCGGGGGAAGAGCAGCCAGACGATGAAGTTATAGATCCGGGAGATGATCTCGCGCTTGAGGGAGCGGGTGATGCGGGATTGCGGGTGCAGCCGGCTGCCCGTGGCCACGTGATAGCGGCCCTCTACCAGGGGTTGGATCAGCGGCATGAAGGCGCTGAGGTCAGTGGACAGATCGACGTCCATGTAGGCCATCACATCGGCGTCGCTCTCCAGCCAGGCCTTGCGCAGCGCCCGTCCCCGTCCCTTCCGGTTCAGCCGGATGTAGGCCACCTCCTCCGGCCACTGGGCCGCCAGCCGCCGCCCGATCTCCGGCGTGCGGTCCACCGAGGCGTTGTCGGCGATCACGATGCGCCAGCGGTAGGGGCAGTTCGCCTGCAGGAAAGCGCGCAGCTTCTGAACGCTGGGCTCCAGGTCCCGCTCCTCGTTGTAGACTGGGATGACCACATCCACCCGAACGGACCGATCCATGAAGCGGAGGCCTCCAGGAAGACGTTTTCCGGGGATATTTTAGCCGAAGGGCGCGCTTTGCCCCTCCGCGGATCCACCTCCCGCGCGGGAGACAGGCGAAAGCGGGAGAAGGTTGCAATACGATCGGAAGTGGGGAAGTCTTGGCGAGAGCCGGAGCGACGGCCCCCGATGACCCGGCGCGAGGCCGGTTCGATAAGGGAGGTGGCCATGAAGCACATCGCGATCGGGATGGGCGTTCTGATGCTGGCCCTGGGCGTGGCGGCGGCTCTCCATCGGGCCCTGGCGCAGCCTTCCACCCCCTCCCCGCTAACGGCGCAAGCGTTGCCTGCGGAGGCCTTCCCCCAAAGTTATCGCCTGGAAGAGGGCCCTCTCTCCCCCCAGGCGCTCAATCATCCGCTGAATTCAGAGAACCTCGCCAGCATGGGGATCAAGGAGGAACCCCTCCGGTTCCGGGAAGGCTATGGGGTGGGGCTCGCCGTTTATGACGGTCAGCAAACCGGCCTGGTGTTTCACTTCCTCTATCGCTATGCCGACCCCGCCCAGGCCCGCCGGGCGGCGGAAGCGCTGATCCGCGCCTGGGGGCTGAAGGAGCGACCGGAGGTCGGAGGCTGGGAGGTCTCGGGCCGGGACTCCGAAGGGGGCGCCCTCCGGACCCTGGTGCAGGTGCGCGGCGAGGTCCTCAGCCTCCTGATCGTGAACGGGACGCAGGAAGCCGCCACGCGCCAGCTCCTGGACCAGGCCGTCCAGGCCCTGGCCGCGCGGTGGGGGCGCTGAGCCTTAGATGGCGGAGAACCTCCCGCCCAGGGGGAGCAGGGGTCCGAAGATCCCTGCCCCCCTGATCGCAAAACGTCAAACCGCTCTCTCTTCCGGAGCCCATGTTCGATCGATGTGGCTTCGATGGGGGACGATGACCCCACGGTGAGGCCTCTGCGGGCCGACATGCCTTGCCCTCAATCGGTTGGCCTCCTATAATGTGATCGGGCGTTCTCCTCCGAAGGGGGGCGATGGCAGTCGGGCTGGTGGATAGCGATTCGATGCGCCGGGCCGTCTGGGCCGAGCGCCTGAGCGCCTGGGGCTTCCCCATCGCCTGGGAGGCGGCCACCGCCGCCGAGGCCCGGGTCGCCCAGGCCCGCCATCCCCCTTCCGCCCTGCTGGTGGCCTTCGAGCTGCTGGACGGCAGCGGCGCGGCGCTGCTGGCCGCCGCCATCCGGGCGCAACCGGAATGCTCGGGACTGCTGCTGGTGGAAGTCCCCCACTCCGCCCGGGAGGCCCTGGCCTGGAAGGCCGGCGCCCGGGGCTGCCTGTGGCGGGGGCAACCGTGCGAAAGGCTCCTCGCCGCCGTCCGGCAGGCCCTGGCCGGGACGTCGCTGTGGACCCCGGGGGCGGTGCGGCAGGCCCAGCGCTGGTGGGCGAGCTGGGGCGATCCGTGGGCGGCCCTCAGCCCGCAGCAGCGGGCGGTGGCCTGGGCGGCGGCCCACGGCCTGAGCAACAAGGAGATCGCCCGCGTGCTCGGCATCGCGCCGGAGACCGCCCGCACCCACCTGGCGCGGGCCCTGGCCCGCCTGGGGCGGGTGGATCGGGTGGACCTGACCCGCTGGCTGGCCCAGGGCGGCCTCCTGGACCCCCGCTGCGCGGCGCTGCTGGACGAGGATCCCTTGCCGGACTTCCGGCAGCTGATCGAGGCCCTGATGGGCCTTGGGTAGACGGGGACCGCCCGCGGAAGGTCTGTCCCCCGACGCGGGGGACAGACAAGAAGCGGGGAGTGGGCTAGGATGAGAAGCGGAAGCCCAGGCAAGGGAGGTCTGCGATGGGGACGCGGTGGCTGCTGTAGGATGCGGGGTGTTCCGTATGCGCCGCCCTGGCCCGGGAGGTGGAGGCCCTCAGCGGGGGGCGGCTGCGGGTGCGGAGTTTGCGGGAGCCTGAGGTCCAGGCCCTGCTGGACCGCGCCCGTCCCGGCTGGCAGTGGGAGCCGATGCTCGTCGAGATCGAGGGGGAGCGGGTGCGAATCTTTGCGGGCCTTTCCCTGCGGGCGCGCCTGGTGCAGGTCTTAGGCCCAGTGCGGGCGTTGCGGGTGGCCCGGGCGGTGGCCCGGCATGGCGGGCCGGTGCTGGGGGTGGATTGGGGGAGGCGGCGGTTGCTGCGCCAGAGCCTGGCCCTGGCCGGGCTGGCGCTGCTGCGGCGGATCCCCGGAGGGACCCATGCCCCTCGAACCGCCGGTTCGGCCCCTCCTCGTCTCGGCCCAGGGGAGGGGGAGCTCTGGGAGGGGTTCGTGCTGCTTCCGGAAGGCGCCCCGCTGCCCTCCTTCGTGAGCTGTGCCCCCGCTCCCATCCTATGCCAGACCGATGGCAGCCCCGAAGCCGAGGCCCTGCGCGGGGAGACCCTTCCGGTGCAGGATCTGGCCGAGGCACGAGCGCAGATCCCCTTCCCCCTCTACCGGCCAACAGAGGTGCTCTTTCAACAAGGGCAGGTGATCCGGTTCCGAGGAGGCGGTCGAGTGTTCATCGTGATGCTGGACTTCGGGCGGGCCTCTGAACCCGAAGGGAGCCTGTGGGCGCGTCCCATTTATCCTCGTCCTTATCCAGTGTGGCCGGTGCGGCATCCTGAGCAGCCAGAGATTCCAGTCCCACCGGCAAAGGTTTTCTTCACGCCGGCCCCTGGGGTGCTGCTTCCGACCGTGGATGGCTATATGGTGCATTGGATCGAACAAGATGTTCTTTACACCCTCGTGACTTATCAGGATCCTGAGGGATCCTTGATGCCCATCATTACAACCTCATTAACAAAATTTTAAGCGAAAGGAGGTTTTCCATGGCGTATGCATATGTTTATGCACCGATATCGGGAATCGTGACCGGGCGGGATTATTATTGTGATTGCCCAGCTTGATACGGGAATTGTAGCGGATGTTTAAACGCTCATGGTCGTTGCAAGAATTGGTCTTCACCAATTGACATTGCAGGAACTGGATCAACATGCCCAACACCCGGATCGATTTGTCTATATGTCAATTATCCAACGGTTCGTCGCGTGCAAACATGGGTCGAATATCTGTGTTGCTGTAAAGAACCGAACAATAGCTACGCTCGTTCAATCACAATTGATTTGTATATATACGATAACGGAAAGTATTGTTATGTTGGTTCAGTGATGTATGGTCATGTCGCTAATCCTACTGTAAGCAACGGACAATGGATTGATTTAACTTCCCGCTCATATAAACTTGGCGATATTGTTGGAGGATGCTATCTCTGCAAATCATGCCCAAACCCATCCGATCAATGCAATTGTCCAACATGCTCTTGCTCAAATCGTGATTGCAGGTGCACAGTTTGTTATAGTGGATCCCATGTTCATCTTGAAAGATACTTAGGCGAGACAGTAGCTCCTTGTTGCTGTGTTGATGTCGCTCAAGGGACCACGGCCATCTATCGCTTCTATTACAATCCTGGTTATACTTGTTAAACAAGGAGAATGTGATGTGTGTTCTGTCTAAGCCGGGTCGGATTGCGATCATGATGCTGATGGTGCTAAGCCTGCTGAGCTGTAGGATGCCGCAGGCTCCTGGACCCCGGCCCACGTTGGAGAAGGGGTTCGGTTCACCCCTCTCTATCCCTCCTCCGCCCACACTCCCCACTTCCCCCTGCCTTCCTCCACCGGATATTTCGAGCGGGGAGACACCCTCGCCGCTCCTGGACCTTCGGGATCTCCGCTGGGAGGAGCTGGCCCGACCCGACCGACGCCTGCGCCACCTCCCGGGTTCTCCGTATCCCATCTTCCCGGAGTCGATCTCCCGGGACGGCCGCCGCCTTACGGTGGTGTGGCGCTGGCCCCTGGAGCCCCCACTTCAGAACGCAGGTTTCCTGGCCTCCGCAGAACTGGATACGGAAGGCAATACCCACCACTGGCTCATCCAGGACGGGAGCGCCATCCGTGAGAAAGAGACCGTGGAGGAAGTCTGCTGCTGGACCCTTTCGGATGGCCGACGGCTCAGGGCCACCCGCACCCATGTCGGCCTCATTCGCCTGATCCTGGAAGAGGATCACCGCTCCCGCGTTCTGGAGCCGCCGGAACCGATCCGTGACCTTCTCCTGGCCCGGGACGCGGTGGCCCTCGCCTCCTCCCCAAACGGGACGGTGTGGCGAGTAGATCTGAACACCGGGACCTGGGAGAAGGTCCTGGAGAGGGAGCGGGGACTGTGGGGGGTGATCATGGCCCGGGATAGCGCTTACGGGTTGGCGCTGCAAGAGGTGGAAACCCCGGATGGGCTGCCGCGGATCCGGATTTGGCAAGTCCCCGCCCGCATGGGCGCGCCAGCCCGCCGGATCGATCTGCCGCTTCACATCCTTGGATCAGATGACCCGAACATCCCACCGACCAGGGAGATCGGAAACGGTCCTCACTGGCTCATCGGGGTGCCCAACGATGCATTCGGGAAGGGCTTCCTTCTGGACCTCCACGCTGGCCGGGTGGTGAGGCCCGCCGACCTGGGGCTTTCAGATTGGAACTTCTTCGACTACGCCCTTTCCCCGGATGGACAATGGCTGGCGATCGCCATGGTGCGCGTAGGCCAGCACCTCAAAGGGCCCGAAGATCCCGCCCGAGTCCTCTACCTTGCCCCGGGAGCCCATCTCAAAGCCGGCCGGCTTCTGGAAGGGGTCTCCATAATGACCTGGGGGGTCGATCCCCCTGCCGTCTTCCTGAAAGATCTGCAAACCGGTGAGCTGCGTGTGTTGCGCCTGCCCGCAGCTCCGGGATCCCTTGGAATTCCCCTCGCCGGCGCGCGACCGCCCCTCGTTCCTGTTCCAGACGGCGTGTTGGCCGTAAGGGGGGAGCATGGGGAACAGGCGGTGTGGCTGAACCTGGAGGGAGTCCCCCAGGCGACCCTGGATCTCTTCCCCTTCTACCAGGGCATATATGCGTTGCTTCCTGAAATCCAAGGGCGCCTGCTGAAACGGGTGTGGATCGGCGCCCAGGCGATCTCCCCTCGTTCGGACGGACGGTGTCAGTGGGGGTTGATTGAATGGATCCCCCCGCCATCGCCTGCTTCACATCCCGGAACAAACGAATCCGGCGATCCGGCCGCCGATGACGATCAGTCGAGAGACCTTTCCCTCCAGCTGGGATCTGCATCGCCCGTGCGGTTGGTCGCTCGGGGACGGGATCCAGACCCGGGAGCTCGAAGGGGGGTTCCATAAGGCGGGCGGGATGGTGGAAGCGATGGGGGTGGATGATAGCGATGGCCCTGGCGCTGGGGGCGTGCGGGAGGGGCCGAGGAACCGCTCCCACCCCTCCCCGGCCGGTGCCGATTCCGCACCGCAAGCGGGGGGAAGCGATGAGCGAACGATGGCTCCCTTACGATGCGGGGCCTGAAGGCAATTCTCCTAAGGGAACAGCCATGATGAAAACACCTCTTCTCCAAGTTCTCCTGATGCTGAGCTTTTTGGGGTTGCTGGGAGGATGCATAGGGGCATCCCCGGATCGGCCCGCGACCTCCGCGCCCGGGGCTTCGCCCTCCCCGACACAGCTCCCCACTGCGACGCCGGCTCCCACGGCCGCTCCCGAGCTCATCCGGCTGCTCGGCCTCGGAGATCGGCTTCGTCTGTCCGCCGACGGCCGCTGGGGGGTGGGGATGGACCGGGAGTCCCTCTTTCTCTGGGACGCCGGGCGGGGGGTCTTTGAGCCCCTGCGCGTGGGCCCGGAGGGGCAGCCGGCCGCCGGCCTCGGCCCGGCCCTCTCGGCCGACGGCCGCTTCCTGGCCTTTTTCGCCCGTTCCCCGCTCCCCGCCTCCGCTGCCGATCCCGATTGCTACCCCCTGGCCGTCTATGACCGCCTCACCGGCGGGCTGGAATGGCTCCCTGGGGGCGTTTCCCGTATGGGGCTGGCCGGCCACGCCGGCCCTGCCCTCTCCGCCGACGGCCGCTGGATCGCCTGGGCCAACGACAGCGCCTGTAACCCCGGCCCCGGGGTGTATCTCTATGACCGCTACAGCCAGCGGCTCCATCGGGTTCATCCGCCCACCGAATCCCCCGCCGCCTCCGGCGGCGCCCTCGTGGCCCTTTCTGCCGACGGCCGCTTTCTGGCCTTCGTCACGAACGACGACGACGTGGTCCCGGAGGACCGCAACGGCCAGTTCGATGTCTTCCTCTACGACCGGGAGACGGGGAAGACCGTCTGGGTCAGCCGGCCGGTTCGGCCCGAGGATCCTCCCCAGCCCAGTGGCCTGCAGCTGGTTCCCGGCACCGATGGGGCGTGGGAAGGGGGCATCGCCCTCTCGGCCGACGGCCGCTTCCTGGCCTTCGCCGCCGCGGCCCGGCTGGTGGATCGCCCGCTGAAGCCCTGCGCGCCCTGGCCCGGGGCGGAGCCGTTGCCTTTCTGTCGCCACATCTACCTGTATGACCGGGAGACGGGGCAGATGGAGCTGGTGGATGCGAACGCGGCGGGGGAGCCGGGGGATGGGGCGGCCGAGGGTCCGGCGATCTCGGGGGATGGCCGCTGGGTGGTCTTCGCCACCCGGGCGCGCAACCTGGGGTCGGTGGGCGCGACGGAGTGTCCCGCCCGGCCGGTGTGGGGGCGGCCCTGCGACCTGTGGCTGGCGGTGTGGGATCGGGCGACGGGTCGGATGACGATCCTGAGCCGGGGCGAGGCCGGTCGGCTGGCCGGGCCGAGCTACAACCCGGTCCTCTCGGCCGATGGGCGGTGGCTGGCCTGGGTCTCGGAGGCCCTGGAGTGGGTCGCCACGCCGCCGCCGTTGCCGCAGGGCCGGTCGGCCGATTTCCTGTATCTGGCCGAACGGGAGGCGTTGCTACGCCTTTCCGGCGGACCCTAAGGCGGGGCCCGGGATCCGGAACCGGGCGGGCGCAGGAGATGGATGCGCCCTGCGGTCGAGGAGGCCCGCGCTGCAGCCGCACGGTCCACCCTGTGCCGCATCGGTGCGGTCCGGAGAGCGGGGGCGCTCGGGTGGGGTGGCGGGGATGCGGGACCGTGGGCGGAGGCGCTGCGCGTGGCCCCGGAGGATCCGAGTCCGCGGCTTCTTCAACGGCCTCCGGCGGCTTCGGGCAGCCCGGCCCAGCTTAGACGAAGAGATCGCCCAGGCCCTGTCGATCCGCCGGAGCCCGCGGCGCGCCCACCTCCAACGGCTGTTCGCCCGTCTGGGACTCCCCGGCCGACAGGCCCTGCGGGCCGGCGGGCTGGAGGACCCCGCCATCGCCGCCGGGCTTCGGGGAGACCCCCTGGCCGCCCGGGACAGAGGACCCCGATGGCCGCGCGGTGTCCTCCTTTTTGGAGGACACCACCCGAATTGGTCCTCCTTTTTGGAGGATCACGGCTTCCGCTGGCTGGATCGCATGAAAACCGAAAGCCGATCCGCGAGCGGAGGGGGAAGTGAGGAGCGAACGATGGCTCCTTCACGATGCAGGATGCTTGGAGATGGAGGGCAGGCTTATCGGGCCTATTTCGCATGCGAGGCCTCCGTAAGCGGGGGATCAATGGTGCTTTACGGGTGGGTTCGATGATGAGCGAGAAACTGCGGTGGTTCAGTTACTTCTGGATTGGCATTGCACTGGCGATGGGCGCGTGCGTCAAAGGGGAAATGACCCCCCGGACCCTACCCGAGCCGGTGCAGGTGTGGACGCGCGGCATGGGAAGCCTCACCGGGCTGGCCTTGCTGGAGGAGCCCCCGGCCCTGGCGGTGGGGCTCACCACCGGCCTCCTGCTCATGGACCTGACCTCCGAACCACCTCAGGGGAAATGGGTACCCCTGGGATGGGTGGTCCGCCTGACCGCACGCCCCCATGCGGTCACCCTGGCCATCGCCTGCCTTCGGGGTTGCCCCTCCCTGGCCCTCTACGACCCTCCCTACGAACAACCGCAGCACGTGCTGTTGCGGGAACCGGAACCGGTGAACGACCTGGCTTTCTCTCCAGACGGGCGATTCCTCGCCGCCGTGACCGACGTTCATGGGTTCCTCTGGCGTTTGGAGCCGACGCCCACCCTGCATTGGGCCTTCCCCCTTCCGGATTTTGAGGATGCACGCCCCGGGGAGGCCGTGGCGTTCACGCCGGATGGACAGGAGGTGCTGGTGGATGCAGGCGTTGTGCTCCGGGTCTCGGTGGAAACCGGCCAGCCAATGGGAGCCCTGAACACAACGGGGGATGTGAAGGCACTGGCGGTGTCGCCCGATGGCCGGTGGGCAGCGGGAAGCGACGCGGAGGGCATCACGATCTGGGATCTGAGGACGGGTGAGGTGGTTCAGCGGTTGGCCGAGAGGAACCCCGGGGCCCTGGCCTTCGCGGACGGGGGACGGGTGCTGCGCTCCCAGCACGGGGAGTGGGAGGTAGCGACCGGGCGCCGCCTGGGAGACCGACAGGAGCCCCTCACGGTGTGGCAGGCTGCCCGGCCTGGGGGAACCGCGCGGCTCTGGCAGGAAGGCGAGACGGTGTGGATGGACACGGCGACCGGGGATCGGCGGCAGCTGCTCGAGACGGGAGCGGCGGCGCCCGGACTGGCCTTCAGCGCCACCGGAGAGACGCTGGCCTATCTGGGGCGCGATGGCACGATCCGGGTGCTGGAGGTGCCAGGGGGACAGGAGCAGACCCGTATCCCCTTGGGGGAAGGACAGTGGCAGCCGGCTTGACCAGATAGGGAGCTCTTAAGGGGGGAACAGGCCGGCGAGCGGTGGGTTTGGGATCTCCGGACGCTCCGGTCGTGGAAAGTTCCCCCGGGTCCACGGGGAGTCTACAGTCTGGCAGTGGCTCCGGATCGTTCGCGGTGGGCCGTGGGGACCGAGGATGGAACCATATGGGTGGGGGAAGTGGACAGGGAGCGCTGGCAGTGGTGGGCGCAAGGAGGACCCAACCCGATCCAGGCGCTGACCTTTTCCCCGGACGGACGATGGGTGGCCGCCGGCAGTTCCCAGCACGGCCCGGGCCCGGCGATGGATGAGACTCCTTTGCGGATATGGGAAACGGCCAGTGGACGGCTGGTCTGCGCGACGGATCTGGGGTGGGGAGCCCAGGATCGGCTCGGGCAGGTGGACGTGATGCGACTGGCTTTTCATCCGGATAATCAGCGATTGCTGGCCCTGGGCGTAGCCACGAAGCCGGAAAACACACCGGAGTTGATGAAAACCCAGTGGCGCGGCCGGTGGGTGGAGGTGCCGGGATGCATGCTTCGGGAAGAGTTTCCACTGACTGGATGGCCCGGAGCACTGATCCCCTCTCCCGATGGACGATGGTTGGTCATCCAGATCGGGGAGGAATGGATGTGGTGGGATCTCCGGCGAGATCTGCCGGGGGATGGGAAGCCCGGCGGCCGTTTGAACGGATGGGGGGCAAACGCGGTCGCCACCTTTAGTCCGGACGGGCGATGGCTGGCCGCGGTCCTGGAGGATGGCCGGGTAAGCCTCTGGCAGATGCCCCCATAAGCGCGGAGAACCTGGCTCGCCTCCGGAGGATGGAGAGCGATGAGAGGAGCGCAACCCGCAGGAGCCCGAGGTCCAGGCCCTGCTGGACCGCGCCCGTCCCGGCTGGCAGTGGGAGCCGATGCTCGTCGAGATCGAGGGGGAGTGGGTGCGAATCTTTGCGGGCCTTTCCCTGCGGGCGCGCCTGGTGCAGGTTCTGGGCCCGGTGCGGGCGTTGCGGGTGGCCCAGGCGGTGGCCCGAATGGGAGGCCCGGTGCTCGGCGTGGATTGGGGAAGGCGGCGGTTCCTCGGGCGCGCCCTGGGTGCCCCGGCCGGACTGCTCCTGATGCGTCACGCCGGCCAGGCCGCCGCCGCCCCACCCCCGCCGACCTCAGGAGGGCTGCCCATCCGGCGCAGCCGATGGCTGAAAGGGGAGGAGCGGGCCCAGGCCCTCGAGCGGGTGCAAGAGCTCCCAGACCTGAAGGTTCTGGAGCTGAAGGCACTCGCCAAGAGCGAGTCTTCGATCGTAGCTGCTCACGAGCTGGTAGATGGAAACACTCTAATCACCATAACCTGGCAGATCGAAAGCCAGGAAATGGCCCTGGCTCTTCTCTCTGCTGTCCCCATTGTGTTCCCATCCGATGAAAAGCCAATCGTTCAAATCAAGAGCGCGGCACTTCGACTCCGAGTGAAGGAACAAACCCTTCAGATTCCTGCTTTGAGTGTGAATGGGATGCGAGTTCAGAAGATCACAGTCGATCTCTCAGCCATTCAAACGGGCTCCTATCAAACATTACAGCAAGATTGCTGTCCGCTTTGGGTCAACTGCACCGCATGGCTCGCCATGTTGGGCTTATATTTGGCTTGTTGCGCTGCGGGAGGTGTTCCTTGCTGTGCGAACATCCAATGGGTAGCGGGATTGGTTGCAGCCTTCTGTGCGGCTGCACAATCGTGCGGTCCCTGTAATCCATCCTGTAATCCATGAGGAGTCAGATCAGATATGCTGGGCGAGATCATCAAAAAGGCTTTCTGGATCTCTAGCAGCCTTGCGATCATCTATATATTTTATCTAACCGAATCCCCTGATGTGGATCGCCTCGCCGGGATCGGGGTCGGGATCATTTGGTTATGCTGTGCGCTCCTTCTGGATCGGGATTCGCGTCCATTCCGGCTCCCCCACGGATGGCCAAACTGGATCGCTCTGGCGATTCCGGGCATTTATGTAGCCTGGGTGGCACTACGAACGAACTGGCTCGCTCCCGCCCGGAAAGATCTGACAAATATGGTCCTGTGCTTGGTGGCAATAGCACCCTATGCCCAACCCTTGCTTTCCCGCTTCAAAAGGTGAGTATTATTATAGGACTTAAAGCCGTCAATCCGAACTTAATGAGCACGCGAGTTCTAACATCCTGGTGTCCTCAAATTCGAAGGAATTTCGTATGGAGCCCACGAGTTGGGGAGGCGATCCTCCCGGTGATGGCCGGCACCCTCCGCTTCGCCATCGCGTTTGCCCTTGTGCGCTCTCTGGCTTTCTTCCGAAAACGCTGACTTGCTGCTCGGAGAAGCGATACCCCCGGGCTGATGGGATGGATCCGCCGCGACAGGTTGAAGCCGGAGCAAATAGGGGGGCGCTCCCTGTGGGACCCCCGGTTATCGCTCCACCTCCCAGGGGGCGGGCCGCGGGGCGCCTTGAAGGGAATCCCGGATGAGCGGGGCGAACTCGGGATAGCACGCGGCGAAGGCGCAGAGCAACCCGAAGCAGCCCGCCAGCATCATGTCCCCATAGGGGACCGCAAAGTAAACCGGATGGCGGGACCCCCGCAACAATCCGCGGCGGGGCCCGACGACGGCCACCCCCTCCGGCCGCATCGGCGCGGCCTCGAACACCAGCGCCCCGTGGCCCATGTCGTCGAACACCTCCTCAAAACCCAGGGCGCCCTCCGCCAGCCGGCCCAGCAGGCGGTCCAGCTTCTCCCCATCCAGAAAGCCTGTGTGGTGCTCAAAGAGCCCCTCCACCTGCCCTTCCTGCAGCCGAAAGGCCAGGGTGTGGAAGTTCCCGATGTTCACCACCAGGCACTGCCGCCAGGCCGCCACCCGGGGATCCAGGGTGGCGCCCAGGGCCGCCGCGGGGGCAGTGTCCATCCCCACCACAGGGCCGTCGAAGGCCTCCCGCACCGTGCGCACCACCGCCTGCAACCGGGTGAGGGGGGCAGGGATCTCCTCCCCTCGATGGGCGAAGACGGTGAGCGCCCGATGCTCGGCCAAACGCTGGGCCAGGTAATCGAACCGGAACTTGCGGTCGGAGTAACCGGGGGGCGCCGCCCCGTGATCGAAGACCGCCACGGCGACCCCGTCCGGCCGGAGGGGCACTCCGAAGGCCTCGAAGGCCTGCCGCAACGCCTTCCAGTCGAAGTCCCGCAACACCAGACGAACCACCCGATCCCCCATGCGAGCGGCCTCGTCCTCGCTGACGAGGCGCACCCCCATCGCCTGCACCACATCCAGATCGTCGTTGAAGGTCCGCGCCGCCTCCGGCGTCGCATACACCGGGAGGCCAGCCCGCAGGTGGTCCTCCACCGCCCACTGGCACGGCCCACCGCCCATCAGGACGCCGGTTAAGAGGATCGGCCGGCGCTCCCGGGTGGCCTGCCGCACCGCTCGCGCCACCCGCATGGTCGGCGAAGGCAGAACCAGCTGATAGGCGTTCTCCAGCTCCTTCTCGCTGTCGTAGAGGAGGATGTCCTGGGTCCCGGTCCCGATGTCCACGCACAGGATCTTCATCGCCGCTTCCCTTTTCGAAACGATCTCAACCTCGCGGCCCCGATCCCACCGGCGTCCCTTCCGCCATCATGGCCTGCAATCGAAGAACCGCCTCCTCCACGCTTTCCACCACCTGCAGCAGGCCCAGGTCCTCCTCCCGGATGTAGAGGGGATCGTGATAGGCCTCCAGCAGGCGACGCCAGCGCGTCCCGATCAGGAGAAAGGGCCGGGGGGCCAGCTCCCAGGTCTGGAGGAGGCTCCAGGCCATGGCCATCTCGCTCAGCGTCCCGATGCCGCCGGGCAGGGCGACCATGGCGTCGCCGGCGGTCACCAGGTAATGCAGGCGCTGGAAGAGCGTGGGGAACTTGATCTCCACATCGAGATAGGGGTTGGCCTTCAACCCCCAGCGGTCGAACAGGTCCACCGTGACCCCGATGGCGAGCCCGCCGGCTTCCCGCGCCCCGCGGCTGACCGCCTCCATCGTCCCCCCATACCCGCCGCTCATCACGATGAAGCCGGCCTCGGCCAGGCGGCGGCCCAGCTCCCGGGCCATCTCGTAATCCGCGGATCCCGGCGCCGGGGCGTGGCCGCCGAACACCGCAACCACCCGCTGCCGCATCCCCTCCTCCTTTAGAACGTCCCGATCCCCTGGTAGCGGAACCGCTCGATGAAAAGGATACCGAGGAAGGTGAGGAGGAGCAACAGCGTGCTCATGGCCATCGCCTGGCCCAGGTTCAGCTCCCCGGGCTGGCTGAGGAAGCGGGCGATGGCCAGGGGCATGGTGGGCATGGTGGGCCGGGCGATGAGGGCGGTGGCCCCGAACTCCCCCAGGGAGACGCAGAAGGCGAAGACGGCGGCGGCCAGCCACGCCCGGCCCAGCAGGGGCGCCTCCACCCGCCACCAGACCTGCGCCGGCGAGGCCCCCAGGGTCATCGCCGCCTCCCGCCAGCGCGGGTTCATCCCCTCCAGGGCCGGCAGGAGGATGCGCACCACGAACGGATAGGCGATCAAGGTGTGGGCGATCACCACCAGCAGCGGCGAGGTGCGCAGGGCCTGCACCGCCGCCACAAGCCCCGGCCACGCTTTCAGGAACCCCGGCGGATGGCTGAAGCCGACCAGGAACCCGAACCCCAGGGTGACCGCTGACGTGGAAAGGGGAAGCATCAGCAGCGGATCCAGCCAGCGGATGCGACGCCGGCCCGCCAGCCCGTAAGCGGCCAGCCCACCCAGGGACAGCGAGAGGCCCATGGTCGCGGTGGCGAAGAGCAACGAATTGCGGACCGCCTCGATGGGCGCCACGTAAGTGACGGCGCCGCGCCGGTTGATCCAGAGCTCCCGATAGTAGCCCAGGGTGATCCACCCGGTGTAGTAAGCCGGCTCTCCGGGCTTGCGCAGGGTCATCGGGGTCACCGAGCGCAGGGCCAGGGCCAGCAACGGCATGCCGATCCAGAGGAAAAGGATCGCCAGCCCCAGGCCGGCCATCAGGCGCTCCCTCCACGTCCGCAACGGGCGACCGGTGGAAGCCTCCGGCCGCCATTCCAGAGGGACCACCCAGCGGGCCTGAAGCCGCGTGTAAAGATAGAGGAGCGCGAAGTTCAGGGCCAGCTGGACCAGGGCGAGGGTGGCCGCCGCCGGCAAACGGAAGAGGCCGACGGCCTGCCGGTAGATCTCCACCTCCAGCGTAGCATACTGAGGACCACCCAGCAGCAACACCACCCCGAAGCTGGTGAAATCGAACAGGAACACCAGGGCCGCGGCGGCCAGGATGGCCGGGAGCAACAACGGCCCGGTCACCCGCGTGAGGACCCGCCAGCGATCCGCCCCCAGGGTCCGGGCCGCCATCTCCAGGGTGGGATCCAGATGGCTCCAGGCATTCCCCACGATGCGCAGCACCAGCGTGAGGTTGTAGAACACGTGGGCGACGACGATCGCGGTCAGGGTGTTCACGAAGGGGATCGGCGGTTCCGGGAGGCCGAACAGGGCCATCAGGGCCTGATTCACCCAGCCCCGAGGGCCCAGGAGGGCCGTGAAGGCCGCCGCCACCACCACCGTGGGGAGCACGAAGGGGACGGTGGCCATCGCCTGCCACAGGCGGCGGCCCGGCAGCTGATAACGGGCGAAGAGGCCCGCCAGGGGGAGCCCCAGGAGAAGGGTCACCGCCGTGGAAAGGGCCGCCTGCCCCACCGTGAACCCCAGGACCTTCCGGAAGGACGGGCTTCCCAGGGTCCGGAGGATCGCCTCCCCTTCCAGGACGCCTGCGGGCATGAGGCTCAGGCGCAGGATCGAGATGATGGGATATGCGTAGAAGAGGGAAAAGAACAGAAGCGGCAGCGCCAGCAGGAGATCTCGTCGGCCCACTTTTCCCATGCGGGTTCGCATCCTGAGCAGGCAGCCCCGATCGATCCCCGACAGACGCCCGGTTTACCCGGACGCCTCCAGGATCTGCCGGAGACATTCCAGAGCAGCGGGGAGCGGATCCCGCCATAGCCATTCCGCTTCGATCCAGAACCCCGGGACCGCCGTGGACGGGATCCGCCCCTGAGAGATCTCCCCCACCCGGTAGCCGGGGTGATCGAGCCGGTGGATGGTCACCACCCGGAGCTCAGGATCCACCACCCAGTATTCCCGAACTCCGCCCTCCTCGTATATCCGGGCTTTCTCTTCGAGATCATAGCGCCGGGTGGATGGAGAGACGACCTCCACCACCAGGTCCGCCGGGCCCTCCACCCAGTCAGAGCGGCTCCCCGGGAGACGATCCCGATGCACGAAGAAGAGGTCCGGCTCTTTGACCGCCCCCGGCCGCAGGCGAAGAACCGCCGGCCCATTGAAGACTTCTCCCAGCCCATGCGCTTCGACGTAGCCCCGCAGCAGAAAGGATAGAAATCCCACCAGGCGCTGGTGGGAGAGCGTGGCGGGCGAGTGCACGATCACCTCCCCGTCCTCAAACTCCCAGATGTGGTCCTCCGGCGCCTCTTCCAAGTAACGGGCCTCGGTCCATCCTCCCAGACGGAGCAGGAAAGCGCCCCGGATCTCCTCGCCGCTTTCCGTCATCAACCGAACCCTCATCGCCGGACCTCCCGCACCCCGGTTCGGGCGAGCCGGATCTGCGTTCTTCACATTTTCCTCGATCCTCATCGCAACATCAAATCCGTCCACTCCTGAATCCACCGCTCCCGGTTGGCATCGATCCGGGCGGGATCCAGGCGGGCGGGCTCCCTCGGGACCTCTGCGAACTTCTGGAAGAAGTCCGGGAGCTTGGCCTTCGGGTGGACCGGGAAGACGAACATCTGGAGGGGGATGTCTTCCTGGAAGCGCAGGCTGATCATGTAATCCATCCAGCGCTCCGCCAGGTCCCGGTTCCGCGCCCCTTTCAGGATGCCGGCGAACTCAATCTGGCGGAAGCAGGCGTCCTTCCCCAGGACGTTCCCGGTGGGGGGCTCGGAGAGCTGGCCCTGGCTGAAATACACCTCCGCCGCCGGGCTGGTGGCGTAGCTCACCACCAGCGGGCGTGTCCCCGGGCTCCCCGTGGCCCCGCTGAACTCTTTGTAATACGCGTCCTCCCAGCCCTCGGTGATCTTCACATCATTGGCCTTCAGGGCCCGCCAGAAATCCAGCCAGCGCTCCTCCCCGAAGTGGGCGATGGTGGCCAGCATGAACGCCAGGCCCGGGGAGGAGGTGGCCGGGTTCTCCACCACCAGCAAGCCCCGATACTCCGGCCGCGCGAGGTCCTCCAGGGTCTCCGGCGGCTTCAGTCCCTTCTCCCGAAAGTATTTCTTGTCGTAGTTCACGCAGACGTCGCCGTAATCGATGGGGATCAGCCGGAGCTCGGGGTCCAGGATGAACTCCGCGGGGATCTCCTCCAGGCCCTTCGGCCGGTAGGGTTCGAAGAGGTCCTCCCGGATGGCCCGGCTGAAGAAGGTGTTGTCGACCCCGAAGAACACATCGGCCAGGGGCGCTCCCTTGGCCAGGATGGCCTTGTTGAGAGCGGCCCCCGCATCGCCTGCCTTGAGGATCTGGACCCGCGCGTTGTAGCGCTGCTCGAACTCCCGCAACACCTCTTCGCTGACGGCGAAGCTGTCGTGGGTCATCAGCACCAGCTCCCGCGGGCCCGCCGGTGTGGCCGTGGGGGCCGATGGGCTCGGGGAGAGCGTGGGGGCCGGCGTCGCCGGAGCCGGCGAGGGCGCCGGCGGCGCCGCAGGCGTGGTGCAGGCCGCTGTGAGCACCATCAGCACGCCGATGAGAATCGCTCGGCGCTTCATCGTTCCTCCCTCCGGATGGGAAGATCTGAAAGCCGCTTCACCCTACAACGGCAGGAGGGGCTTTCGCTTTGGCCCATGTCCTTGAACGATCGGAGAGGAGCAGAGGCCAGCCTCTCCCCTCCCGTTGCGCCCTGCGGTCCAAGCCGAGCAACTGCGGGCAGTTGCCCTCCATCCCATCTGCGATCATCGGAGAGAAAGCGCCGCGATCCTTCGACCCGAACCTCCGGTTCTCGATGACACGAAGGTCGCGGCTGAAGCCGCTCCCACAAAAACGTGCTTCTGTAGGAGGGACTTTCGCCCCGAACTCCCGTCTTCGATGACACGATGGTCGCGGTGAAGGCGACTCCGGCAACCCCGAGCCCTGGTTCTCGATGACACAAGGGTCGCGGCTGAAGCCGCTCCTACAAAAACGTGCTTCGGTAGGAGGGGCTTTCGCCCCGAACGCCCGTCTTCGATTTGATGACAGGATGCGGGCCGAAATGAATTTCGGCCTGCTTTGTGGGTCGCGGCGGAAGCCACTTTCGTCCCGAACCGGCGGTCCTCCATGATCCTGTCGGCCGGTTGCAGCCATCCCCGGTTGCGGGTTTAACCCTCTCCCCGCTCGTGGATCACCAGAAGGAGGCCCCGTCGGACCCGCACCCGGGCCCGGGGGGCGATCATCCGGTTGCTCACCCCCAGGGTGGCACCGAAAGGCAGCGTCCCCTCCGTCAGGGGGTAGAACAGCCCCTCCAGCGTCACCCCCTCCGCGTCCCCGATCAGCGGGATCAGGGAGACCCGATCTCCCGGCTCCCCCTCGATCCAGCCCTCCTCCCGGATCACGAAGGCCTCCCGCCCCGCCCCCACGAAGCGGACGTCCCAGCCTGCCCATCGCGGGTGGGCCAGAAGCAGCAGCGAGGCCAGGGTCTGATCCAGCCGGGAGCCCCATGCCCCGAACACCCGGATGGTCGTCCCCAGGGTTCGGGCGTAGTCCAGGGCCAGCTCCAGATCCGTGGCGTCTTTATCCACCGGATGACGCTCGATGGAGACCTCGTGGGCCTTCAGCCAGGCGAGGGTCTCCGGATCCATGGAATCCAAATCCCCGATCACCCGATGGGGGAGGACGCCGATGGCCCGCAGGTGGGCCGCTCCCCCATCCGCGGCCAGGATCCAACGCGCGCCGGAGGTCGCCCGGCGCAACGCCTCGCCCTCAACGTCCCCGCCCGCCACCACCACGATCATCCCCGCGCCCCCTATGGTCCGAGATGAAGGGAGAAACGCTTCGCATGGACCCCGCCGGATGAGCTGCGGCTTGCCAGAGGAATCCGCACCGGGGGCAGAGGCGAAAGCGTCGAAGGGGCCCATCGCGCTTGAAGAGGAGGCATCGCTCCCTTCCCTCCGCCGGCATGACCCGGATCCGGTTCAAGGAGTCGGCGCCGGGCCTTCGGGGAATCCCCTCCGGAAGGCGCCCTCTCAGCCCGCTTCCCCGCGGACTCCCCCGGGAATCCGCCTGATGCAGCGAAAAGCGTTACACGCTCCAGTCTATCCGTGATCTTCGCTCCTCGTCAACCATCGACCCCGCGACCGCTCTTCCCGATCGAGAGCGGATGATTCCCCCCACATCCGCAGGGGGTTCCAGGGCCTAAGAGATGAGCGGTTTCAGCATTTTTCAGGCCCTAATGCTTGACAAGCAAACAGATTCAAAATAGGGCCAGGGTTCCTCGCGGCCGAAGGCTCTTCCCTTCCTGGCCGGAGGGAGTGGGCGGCATGGATTCCCCCGCGCGGCATCCCGGAGAGGTCCTTCGGATGGGATCCCCAGCGGGATCTGGCGCTGCGCAAGGCGTTCGTCACCGCCGAACCCCTCCCCGCCTCCCTGCGTCAGGACCTGCAACGATTCGGGCTGTCCGTGCACCAGGGCTACGGCACCGCGGAGTGCGGCTGCCTGGGTTACGAATGCGAGCGGGAGGAAGGGCTTCACGTGCCGGAGGATGCTTACGTCGAGCTGTGCGACCCCCAGACCGGCGAGCCGGTTCCCCCGGGCGAGCTGGGGGAGATCGTGCTCACCCTCTTCCGGCCTACGCGCTGATCCGCTTCGGGACCGGGGATCTCTCCCGCTGGCTGCCGGAGCCCTGCCCCTGCGGGCGCGCCACCCCACGCCTGGCCGGGATCCTGGGCCGGGTGGGCGAAGCGGTCAAGGTGCGGGGGATGTTCCTGCACCCCCGCCAGATGGAAGCCGTCTTCGCCCGCTTCCCCGAGGTCCAGGCCTACCAGGCCGTGATCGACCGGGAAGCCCACGTCGACCGCCTGACCTTCCGGGTGGTCCTCCGGGAGCCGCCCTCCGATCCGGAGGCCGTGCGGGCGCGCCTGCGAGAGGCCATCCGGGATGGGTTGCGCTTCCAGGCGGAGATCCTCCTGATCCCTCCTGAAGAACTCCCTCCGGGAAGCCCGCGCCTGCTGGATCTCCGACGCTGGGATTAGGGCGCGACGCGCTCCGGGCTGGCCTCATATCCCTCGACCGCCCCCGCGTCCATGCGCAACGCGCAGGCGATGATCCGCGTTTTGTGGTAAAAACATAAAGCAGGAGCCCGGCGCTTCCACCTCCGGTGATACCCAAGAGCAGGCTCAGGCTGAATCCGTGGGGGGTCGGACGTGAAAAAGATCCTGCTGATCGAAGACGACGTGGAGCTCGCCCGCTTCCTGGCCTGGCAGCTGGAACAGAACAACTACCAGGCTCTCGTCGCCCACAGCGGCCCGGAAGGCCTCGCTCTCCTGCAAGCGCAGAGGCCCGACCTGATCCTTCTGGACCTGATGCTGCCTGGCATGGACGGCTGGGAGGTCCTGCGGGCCATCCGCGCCACCTCCGAGATCCCCGTGATCATCATCAGCGCCCTGGGAGCGGAGTCCGATATCGTGCGCGGCCTGGAGGCCGGCGCGGATGATTACCTGACCAAGCCCTTCGGCCCCCGCCAGCTCCTGGCTCGCGTCCAGGCTGTCCTGCGGCGCTACGAGTCCACTACCGCCCGCGGGGTCTACGACAACGGCCGCCTCTACGTCAACCTGATCACCCAGGAGGTCCGGGTCGACGGACGCCCGGTGGAGCTGACGCCCACGGAGTTCCGGCTCCTCTCCACCCTCGCCCGCTTCGCCGGCCGCCCCCTCACCCACGACTTCCTCCTCCGGGAGGTATGGGGGGAGGAGCACGTCCAGGACCGCGGCTACCTCAAGCTCTACATCTGGTATCTCCGCCAGAAGATCGAGCCGGACCCCGATCACCCGCTCTTCATCCGAACGGAGCGGGGGATCGGCTACCGGCTCGTCGGCCCGGACGAGCTGGGGACGGTGGAGTAAGAGTAAGAGGAGGAGGGCTGTGGGATTCCCCGGCGCATGGCGCTTCGATCCCCTCTCCGCCCTGATCGGGGCCATGCTGGCCCTGCTCGGCGTCGGATTGCTTTATGCGGTCCGGCGTCCCCTGCAAGCCCGCTACGCTGCGCTGAGAGGCCGCCTGGAGCAGGCCGGCCAGCGCCTGCGCCTCGCCGCCGAGTCCCAGTATCGCCAGTGGCTGGCCGAACAGCTCCCCCACTGGATCGCTTGGTCCGCCCTGGATCCCCGGCTCGCCCGTTGCCTGATCGAGCCCGCCCTGCTCCCGCCGCTCCCCTATCCCTCCACCCGCATCCAGACGCCCCCCTCGGAGGATCCCATCCCCCTGCGGCAGGCGCTGCGGGCAACCCGACGGCTCTTCATCTACGGCCCTCCCGGCAGCGGCCGCACCGGCGCCCTCTGCTACCTGATCCGGGAGGCCCTGGCCGGGCGCCCGGATGGGGAGGCGCCGCTTCCCCTCTACGTGCGCCTCCCGCTCATCGAACCCGATCCCACTGCCTCGCCCGAGGCCCTGCTCCTCAGGTTCCTGGGCCGGATGGTCCCCCTCATCCTCCGACCCCGCCTGGACGGGATGATCCGGACCGCCCTGAAGGATGGAAGCGCCCTCCTGCTCCTCGACGAGCTGGAGGAGGTCCCTCCTCCCCGCCGGCCGGAGGTCATCCGCTGGCTGGGACGGCTCGTCGAGGCCTATCCTGAGCTTCGCATCGTGGTGGCGGGGGATCACTTCCCCACCCAGCCCCTGGAGGCAATGGGCTTCGTCGCCCTCCCGCTGGCTCCCTGGTCCAGAGCCCAGGTTGAGCGATTCCTCGAGGGATGGGCGGAGGCGACGGGGATCCCCCTCCCGGATCTCCGGGAGCGATCCGCCGCATGGCGCCAGGATCGGACGGGACGCTGGCGTCCGGCGGATGTGGCGGCTGCCCTCGCCCTGGGATCCGAACGCCCAGGGGATCCGGGGCTCTACGACGCCATCCTGGAACGCCTGCTCCAGGGGATCATCGGGAAGACCGCGCTGACCATGCCCGGCGCCCGGCTGGTCCTCGGGCGGGTGGCTTTGCGGCTCCTGGAGGAGGAACGCTTTTCGATCACCCTGGAGGATCTGGAAGAGACCATCCGCCAGACCCTCCCGGAGCTGGCGGCCCCGGCCGCCCGACGTCAGATGGACGCCGCCATCGAAGCCCTCACCGCCCCCGGCCGGCCCATCGTCCCCATCGATGAGGAGCACGGACACTTCCGCCATCCCCTCCTCCAGGCGTATCTGGCGGCTTGGGCGATCGCCCAAGCCGGCGATCCGGCACCCCTTGCGCGCCATCTCGATGATCCGCGATGGGAAGCCGTCCTCACGTTCTACGCGGCCCTTGGACCGATGATCGGGATCGTCGAACGCGCCTTGTCGGAGCCCGATGACGCCTTCCACACGCGGCTGCTGCGGGTAGCCGAGTGGATCGCCGTGGCCTCGCCCCAGGCGCCATGGCGCGCGGACGGGATGGCCGCCCTGGCCCGGGCCTTTCTGAAGCCCGGCCTGCCCCCCACCCTGCGCCGGCGCCTCGCCGAGGCTCTGGTCCGCACCGGCGACCGGGGGGTGCCGGTGCTGTTCCGCAAAGCCCTCCGCCACTCGGACCCTGAGATCCGTCTCGCTGCGGTCCGCGGGCTGGGATGGCTGGGGCAGGAGAGCGACCTGCCCTTCCTGGAGCAGGCCCTGTCGGATCCCGATCCCGAGGTCCGCCGGGCCGCGGTGATCGCCCTGGGGGAGCACGGCACCGAACCCGCCATGCAACGGCTGGTTCTTCTGCTCCTGGAGGCCGAAGAGGAAATCCGGATCCTGGCGGCGGAGGCGCTGCGGAACTACCCGGAGGGCCCTCAGCTGCTCCAGGAGGCGACGGAGGAGGCGGACTGGCGCGTGCGGCGGGCGGCCGCCTTCGCCCTGGCTGGATTTCGGGAGGAGTGGGCGAAGACCCGGCTGGAGGCCCTGGCTCGAGAGGATCGGGAGTGGCTGGTGCGCTCGGCCGCCCAGGACGCCCTGGCCCGCTGGGGGGCCGGCCGGGAGCCCGCCTCGCCCGACCTGCGCCCGGTGGTCCTCGAGCAGCTGGGTTGGCTGATCGAGTGGGCGGTGCGGGAAGGAGAAGGAGTCGGGGGCGGGTCGGCCCGGCAAAGCCTGTATCGGGCGCTGGAACGAGGGGAGCCAGAGGTGCAGCGGGCGGCGTTGCTCACCCTGGCCCGGATCGGGGAGGCCGACGACCTGGCCGCTATCCGGGCTGTGGCCTTCGATCCCCGGGTGGACGCGCTGACCCGCGATCTCGCCCTCCGCGCCCTGGAGGCCATCGCCCGCCGCACCGGCGCCCGGGTGCTGTAGCCCCTTGAACCCGAACACGGCGAGACCTCCTCGAAGGAGGGAACCGTCTATGGCGGATCCCGCGCTTCCGGACCTTCTCTCCCTGAAAGGGAAGAGAGCGCTCATCACCGGGGCGGCGTCCGGGATCGGGAGGGCCATCGCCCTCCGGTTCGCGGAGGCCGGGGCGAACCTGGAGCTCGTGGATCGGGACGAAGAGGGCCTTCGACGCCTTCGCGAAACGCTCCGGGAGAGCCGGGTGGAGGTCCATATCCATCGAGTGGATCTCTCCCGCAAGGAGGAGATCGAGGCCCTGTGGGCGCGGCTCAAAGGCCGCTCGGTGGAGATCCTGGTGAACAACGCAGGGGTTTACACGTTCCGGCCTTTCGAGGAGATCGATGAAGCCTTCTATGACGGGGCCATGGCGGTGAACCTGGACGCCGTCTTCTGGATGTGCCAGGCGTTCATCCGCGCTTTACCCCGGGGACGAGGGGGCGCTATCGTGAACATCAGCTCGGTGGAGGCCTTCCTGCCCTTTGCGGAGGGGCTCGTTCACTACGACGCCGCCAAACTGGGCGTGGTGGCCCTGACGCGCGCCATCGCCAGAGAGTTCGGCCGCCGGGGGATCCGGGCCAACGTCCTGATCCCTGGGGGGATCCGAACAGAAGGCGTGCGCCGGCTCCAGCGGGAGACCCTCCGAAGGCTGAACATCCGGCGGATGATCCTCGCCTTCCACTTCAACGCCCGGCTTCCCATGGGCCGGTTCGGGGATCCGGATGAGGTGGCCCGGGCCGCCCTTTTCCTGGCCAGCGATCTGGCCAGCTATGTCAACGGAGCGGTCCTCGCCGTGGATGGTGGATTCCTCTCGAGTTAGCGATCATCCCGGGGGCCGGAGGCGTTTATGCCCCACTGGTTTCTGGCCATCGAAGGCGTGATCGGCGTCGGCAAGACCACCCTGGCCCGCATGCTGGCCCCTGCCCTGCAGGCCCGTCCCTTCCTGGAGCGGTTCGAGGAGAACCCGTTCCTCCCCCACTTCTATCAGGACCGCGCCCGCTATGCCTTCCCCACCCAGATCTTCTTCCTGCTCAGCCGCTACCGGCAGCATCAGGAGCTCGCCGCCCACCTGGAGCACGGGCCGGTGGTCAGCGATTACATGTTCGCCAAGGACCGCCTGTTCGCGCGCCTGAACCTGACCGGGGACGAGCTGGCCCTTTACGAGCAGCTCCACCAGGCCCTGGCGGAGAAGATCCCCACGCCCACCCTGGTCCTCTATCTTCGGGCGGATACCGACACGCTGATGGCCCGCATCGCCCTGCGGGATCGCCCCTACGAGCGCGGGATGGACCGCGGCTACATCGAGCGCCTGCGCCTCGCTTACGAGTCCTTCTTCGCCGCCTACCCCGGTCCCTTCCTGATCATCGACGCCACCCGCAACTTCGTCCAGGACGAAACGGTCTTCCAGGAGATCCTGGATCAGGTCCGCGACGCCCTGGGCCTCGGCCCCGCCCCCCAACCCCTCCCCATCTTCCCAGCCCCCCGTCCCGCCCCACCCCCCAGCCCGGATCCCCTCCTCCAGGCCTGGAGCGACCTCACCCACACGCTGGACGCCCTCCAGCAGGCGCTCTGGAGGACCCCCCGCGACCCCGTTCGGATCGCCCAGCTCATCGAAACCTGCCGGGCCCAGCTGGAACAGATCTCAGAAAAATTGAGTCCTGGGACCTGAAATCCTCAAAACACTTAGAAACCGATCTCCTGGTCCGAGACTCCTTCTCCCGGGATCCGGGCCTCCAATTCGCCGGAGGGGAACCGGCCGATGTAAAATAAGGTTAGAAAACGGGCGATGGATGACGGGAGAGGGTGGTGAGGTTCCAATGGTGCTTCGGATCACAGAGCGAGCCCAGCGCGCGCTGGAAGAGCTGCATCCCAAGCATCGGGAGCAGGTCATGCGGCGGATCCGTCAGCTGGAGCGAGCCCAGCGCCCCCTGCTGACGAAGATCCGCCATGATCGGGGAGAATTATTGTCTTATCGGGCAGGCGAGTATCGGATCTACCTGACCTGGGACGAGCATACGCTTTGGGTTGAGGACATCCGCAAGCGGAACGATGCCTATCGTTGAGAGCCGCCATGCCGGAACGGCATCCGTCCGGTAACGCAGGAGGATCGGCAGGCCCTTCCCGAAGCCCAACGCCCGGGTTTCCCCGGCCGGACCGGTGGATCAGAGCCTCTGCCTCCGGTTCTCCGTCCGCGAGCGCTTTGGGACAACTGCGCGCAGTTGCCCCAGGCCTCCTGTGGCCACAGAACCTCCAGGCTCCAATCGGGACCGGGCGGACATCGCCGCGGGATGAAACGCGCCCTGGAAGGAGGTGATCTTCTTTGCCGCGCTCCATCGAAGCCATCCGCATCGTCCAGGAGCCCCTATCCGGCTCCGCGGATCTGATCGATCTCTACTTCCGCGCCTATCAGCCGCTGGGGGACTACTTCTACCGCCATCGCGCAGAAGTGAAGGCCTACCTGAAATGGCTCCGCCACCGCGATCCCACGGGCTCCTTCATTGCCTACGATGGCCCGCGCCCGGTCGGCTTCATCGCCACCGACTCCCACTGGGACCACGGGACGGTGGGGGCGATCCATGAGCTGGTGGTGGACCCCGAGTATCAGGGCATGGGGCTGGGGCGCGCGCTGCTGCTGCGGGGGATGGCCTACCTGCGCGCCCGGGGCTGTCGGGAGTGCGAGCTCTGGGTGGGGGAGCGCAACGAGCGGGCCCGGGCCCTCTACCGGAACCTCGGCTTCCAGGAGAACGGCCGCTGGGGGAAATGGGTCCGGATGACCCGTTCCCTCGACGACCTGCCCGAGGTCCTCGCCCCCGAAGCCCTGACCGCTCGCCCCGCCCCACCCGATCCCGGCCCGTGACCCGCGATCGGAGGGCCCACCGCGAACCTTCATCTCCATAAAAGACGGAGACCGGGAGCCGGCGGATGCGGCATCCCCCGGTCGGAAACGGTTTCTCCGGGGCAAGTGTCTATCATCTTTACAGAGCAGACACTCATCCGGAAAGAGGAACCCGGAGATGCACCGCGTCCGCCGCCTGATCCTCTCTCTGCTGCTGGGCCTGACCGGCGCCCTCATCGCCTTCCTCGTCCCGCCCCGCGCCTTCCAGGCCGGCCGACCTCCGGTGTGGATCACCGCCGTCCATCCGGACGGCGTTTTCTCCGGCGAGCCCGACGAAGCGGTGCAGCTCACCGTCCTCGGGACGGAACCCATCGATCTCAGCGGGTGGACGCTGCGGGATCGCATCACGGGGACCGGTGGGGTGCGCTTCCCCGCGGGCTTCCTCATCACCCCGCCCGCCTCCCTCTGGATCGCCCACCACGCCCTCTCGTTCACCCTCGCCTTCGGCCGTCCTCCGGACGCCGCGGTCTTCCCGGACGGGCTGGATGGGGTGCGGCCGATCAGCGGGACGTGGCCGGGCTTCGCCAACGCCGGCGATGAGGTAGTCCTCCGCGACGCCGCCGGCACCCTGGTGGACGCGGTGCTGTATGGAGAGGGTTACACGGAGACCCTGGGCTGGCAGGGGCGCCTCCTCCAGGTTTACGGCGTCCCGGGCGCCCGCACCGAAGGGCGTCTCCTGGTCCGACGGACGGATCCGGCCACAGGACTTCCCCTGGATACCGACACCGCCTCCGACTGGGCCAGCGATCGGGAGGATCCGTGGACCGGGCGCCGCATGCGGTTCCCGGGCTGGGCCCCGGAGCGCTTCGGGACCCCGTTCCGCCTGAGCGGGACCTTCCCGATGACCCTGATCATCGCCCCGGATCACGCCTTCGAGGCGGTCTCGGCCTGGATCGATGCGGCGCAACATTCCATCCGGGGGGAGCTCTTCACGTTCGAGCATCCCCGGTTGGCGGAGCGCCTCGCCGCCGCCGCCCGCCGCGGGGTCTCGGTCACCCTGCTGCTGGACGGCACGCCTCCGGGCGGCCTCACGGACGACGCCCGCTACGCCTGCCGGCTCTTGCGGGAGGCCGGTGGCCAGTGTCTGATCATGCGCAACATGCCCGCGGCCAGCCCGCCGGCCCTGCGCCGCTACGCCTACGCCCACGCCAAATTCCTGGTGGCAGACGACCGGCGGGTGCTGATCGGGACGGAGAACCTGAGCCCCCGGGCGATGCCCGATGATCCGAAGGACGATGGCACGCTGGGCCAGCGCGGCGTCCTGGTGGCCTTCGAGTCCGCCGAGATGGCAGGCTTCCTGACCGATCTCTTCCGCTTCGACACGGACCCCGTCTTCCGGGACGTCGTCCCCCTGATGGAAGATCCTCCCCTCACCTACACCCCGCCCCTCTCCCTGGGCGGGACCGCTTACCCGGTCCGTTTCCGGGAGCCGATCCCGATCACCGCCACCGAGGTCGCCCTCATCGTCGGACCGGAGGGCATCCTGGATTTCGAGAACCCGATGTGGCGTCCGCTGCGTTCGGCCGGCGCGGGGGACGTCCTCCGGGTTCAGCAGCTGGCCCTGCCGCCCTGGTGGGGGCCCAGCGCGGCGGATCCCAGCGTCGCCCCAGTGATCTCCCCCAACCTGGTCCTGGTCGCCCTCATCGAGGCCGCCGGGCGCGGGGCCTCGGTGCAGATCATGCTGGACCGCTTTTACGACGATCCGAACGCCCCGCGGGGGAACAGCGCCACCGCCGCCTATCTGGAAGCCCTCCGGGCGACGAGCCCGACCCTCTCCGCCACCCTCCAGGTGCGTCTGGGCAACCCCGGCGGGGGCGGCCTGCACAACAAGATGTTCCTCCTCCGTCGAGGGGAAGAGCCCTACGTGATCCTGGGTTCGGCCAACGGGACGGAGACCTCCCACAAGCTGAACCGGGAGCTGATGCTGATCTTCCAGTCGGAGGAAGGGTTCCATGCCCTGGCGGAGCTGTTCCGGTTCGACTGGGAGCTCGCCCGGCCGAAGATCTACCTGCCCCTGGTCTTTCGGGATCACCGCCCGCCGCATCTGTTGATCAGCGAGGTGCTGGTCAACGCCTTCGGGATCGACCCCAACGAAGAGTGGGTGGAGATCTACAACCCCGGCGGCGAGCCCCTGGATCTCTCGCTGCATCGCATCGGCGACGCGGCGACGCCGGGGGACTATGAGGGGATGTATCGCTTTCCGCCCGGCGCCACCATCGCCCCCGGCCAGGTCCGGATCATCGCCGTCTCCGCCCAGGCCTTCCGCATGCGTTACGGGATCCCGCCGGACTTCGAGCTGGCTGGGACCGATCCCGAGGTCCCGGATCTCCTTCCCGATTCGACCTGGGGACGGGGAACCTGGAACCTCAACAACACGCAGGATGAGGTGGTCCTGCTGGGGCCGGAGGGAGAGGTGGACCGGGTGGAATGGGGGAGCGCGCCCCGCTGCCCGGCTCCGCCTCGGGGGCAGAGCCTCGAGCGCTACCCGGCGGGGCGAGACACGGACACCTGCGCCGACTGGCGGATCCAGCCCTTCCCTTCCCCCAGGACGGTCCCCGGACCCTAAGGGCCGTCAGGGGGCCACCCGGATGCGCGCGGCCACGGCGGGATCCAGGGCCAGGGTCATGCCGTCCACCTCCACGATCAGCGCGGGGCGCCTCCGGAGAACCCGGACCTCCGCGCCGGGGAGCAAGCCCATCTGGGCCAGCCGGGCCAGCCGTTCCCCCTGGATCTCCTCCACGTCCGTCACCACGGCGGAGCGGCCGGGCGGGAGGTCGGCCAGCGTGGGGACGGAGACCGGCCCGGACGGGCGGAGCCGGCCCAGCAGCCCCCGCAGCCACCGCGCGCCGACCGAGCGCTCCAGGTCCGGCATCTGGTAGCCGCACTGGGGGCAACACGTCAGGGCGCATCGCGCGCCGATCGGACACGCGGTGTGGCACTGCAGCTCGGCCGGATCGAAGACGTGACCGCACATCGGACAGCGTGTCCGCATCCGTTCACCCCCATCCCAGCCATCGCAACGCGTGATGGATCACCCCGCCCACCAGGAAGGCGAAGGGGAAGACAAAGGCGGAGATGGCCGCCGCTGTGCGCCAGCCGTGCTCCTTGATCATCATCATCACCGTGGCGATGCATGGGACGAACAGCGTGACCACCACCAGGCTCACCAGGATCTGATGGGGCGTCAGCGCGCCCTCCCGGGCGAGATCGAACAGCCCTGCCGCGCCGTAATCCCGTCGCAGGAAGCCGAGGAGGAACATCCCGGCGGTCTGCGGCGGCAGCCCCAGCCATCCGGTCACCAGCGGCGCCATCGCCCGCTCGATCCCCCCAAGCAGGCCCAGGCGATCCAACGCGAAGAGGATGGCCGTGCTGAGCATAAACAAGGGCACCACCTCCTTGAGATACCACTCGATTCGGGCCAGGGTCTTGAGGGCCAGGTTCTCAAGGCGGGGCGCCCGCAGCGGAGGCAGCTCCAGGATGAAATCCGAGGGCTCCCCGGGGAGCACCCGGGCGGCCAGGGCGCCCACCAGGCCCAGCACCGTCGCCACCACGGCGAGCCAGATCCCCAGGGCTCCCGGGCCGGCCATGGCGATCATCCCGAAGATCACTCCCAGCTGCGCCGAGCAAGGGACGGCCAGGGCCAGCAACAGGGTGACCAGCACCCGTTCCCGCCGGGTCTGCAGCACCCGCGTGGTCATCGTGGCCATGGTCACGCACCCCAGGCCCAGCACCATGGGGAGGACCGCCCGGCCGTTCAGCCCCAGGGCTTTGAAGGGACGGTTCAGCATCACCGCCAGACGGGGAAGATATCCAGAGTCCTCCATCAGGCTGAACATCAGGAAGAACGTCCCCACGATGGGGAGCACGATGGCCAGCCCGTAGGTCAGCGCCATAGAGATCTGACCGTAGGGCCCGAGGAGGAAATCCCGAACCAGTCCCCACGGGATCCATCGCTGGGCCAGCGCCGTCAGCGCGGGAAGGATCCAGGCTCCGAACACCGTCTCCTCCAGGAACCCTACCAGCACCTGGGCGCCGAACACGCCGACGATCTGATACGTGAGCCAGAGGGCGACCGCGATGACCAGCCAGCCCCCGATGGGATGGAGCATCAGTGCGTCCAGCCGCTCCCGCAGCCCCTGACGGACGCCCGACGCACGAGGCGTCCGGCGCACCAGGCCGTCCAGCAACCGCTCCGCCCACTGGTAGCGCTGCCGGGTCAGGACATAGAGCAGGGGCCGTCCGTAATGGGCCTCCAGGGCCCCCCGCAGGGCGGCCGCCTCCTGACGGAGCCCCTCATCCGGGACCTGCTGGCAGGTCCAGGGATCCCCCAGCAACAGCCCGATGGCCCGATACCGGCGGCCGGGGGCCGGAGGCAGGCGCTCCTCCAGTCGTCGCAAGGCCTCCTCTATGGGCGCCTCATAGGTGGGACGAACCCGAGGGATGCGGGCCTCCGGGATGAGGGCGCGCAGGCGGTCCAGCCCATGCCCGGAGACCGCCACCGTGGCGGCCACCGGGATCCCCAGGCGGGCCGCCAGCCCCTCCAGGTCGATCTCGATGCCCTCCGCCTGCGCCTCGTCCATCAGGTTCAGATCCAGGACGAGGGGGAGCTCCAGCTCGGCCAGCTGGAGGGTGAGCAGGAGAGCCTGGCGGAGATGCCGGGCGTCCGCCACCTGGATCACCGCCTGAGGCTGGGCGCTCAGGATCAGCGCTTGCGTCACCTGCTCCTCAGCGGAAAGAGGGAACAGGCTGTGGATCCCCGGGGTGTCCAGCAAGGGGGCCCCCTCCGGGAGGCGCCCCATCAGCAGGTCCACTGTGGTGCCCGGGTAGTTGGAGACGGTGGCGTAGCGGCCGGTGAGCCGGAAGAACAACGCCGATTTGCCCACATTCGGCGGCCCTACCAGCACCACCGGACGCCGGGGAAGATCCTCCATTCGCTCCGTCGGCTCTAAATGACAGGACGCCACAGCCGTCCTTTTCTCCGTTCGAGATCGTTCGGATCATCGCTTTCTACATTAAAGTGAAGGTTACGAGAGGAGCAGTGAGGAACTTCACGAAGCCCGGGTGATCATCTGCAGCCACCCATCCGGGTGGGCCCACCCGATGGGGTGCTGAAATTCATTTCGGCATCCTTTTTGTTGCAGGAGCGGCTTTCGCCGCGACCTTGGCGTCATCGAGAACCGGAGGTTCGGGGCTGAAGCCCCTCCTACAGAAGCCATTTGTAGGGGCAGCCTCCGCCGCGATCCACCGTGCATCCCCTCAGGATTTGCGCGAAGCCTTCGAACAGGGGCACAATGAACCCTGATTCCTTCCTCGAACGGGGTGCGGCAAGATGGCAGAGATCCGAGAGAAAGCGACCCTCCAATCCGGCCGGCGGATCTCCTTTGATGCCCGGACCTTCCGCTGGGAAGGCGTGGAACCGGAGGCCTACAAGTTCAGCCTGGGGGATGCCCGCGGGATGGGCTGGCGGGGGATCACCCGCTTCACCCTGGGGGGGCCGCCGGACATCCCCTGCCGGTTCCAGATGCGTTACTTCGAGCTGGCCCCCGGCGCCTACTCCAGCCTGGAGAAACACCAGCACATCCACCTCATCATCGTCATCCGGGGGAAGGGGAAGGCCCTGGTCGGGCCGGAGGTCTTCGAGGTCGCCCCCTTCGACATCGTCTACGTCCCCCCGGAGGTCCCCCATCGCTGGATCAACGACGGCGATGAACCCTTCGGGTTCCTCTGCCCGGTGGACGCGGAGCGCGATCCCCCACGCCCGGTCGATGAAGAAGAATGGAAAGCCCTCAAGCGGAATCCGAAGACCGCGCCCTACGTGTTCTGAGATCAAATTTCACCGGAACGGATACACCAGGACCTTCAACGCCTCGTAGGAGCGCATGGCCTGATATCCCTGAGGGGCCTCCTCCAGGGACAGGCGGTGGGTGATCAGGGATTCCACCGGCAGGCCTTCCGAGAGGAGGGCCAGGGCTTCGCGCATATCCGGAGGGCCCGCGGAGTAGCTGGGGACCACGCGGATCTCCCGGAAATAGAGCGTATGGACATCGACCGGCCAGCGGGCCTCGGGAGGCGTGGGGGTGAACAGCAACAGCGTCCCTCCTGGCGCCGCGAGGGACCATCCCAGGGCGATGGCCTCCACGGAGCCCGGGCCGATGACGACCACGTCCGCCCCCCATCCCTCGCTCTCCTCCCGGATCCGTTCCGCTGCCTCCTCGGGAGAGAGCGGGCGGATCCCGAACCGGGCGGCGATCTCCCGGCGCGCGGGAAGCCGCTCGATCCCCCACACGCGTTCGGCCCCCCACCGCAGGGCCACCATCCCGTGCAACAGCCCCATCACCCCCAGCCCGATCACCGCCACCCGATCCCCCTCCCTCAGCCCGGCCCGCCGCAGGGCTTTCACCACTGTGGCCAAAGGCTCGGTGAAGGTTGCGACCTCATCCGGGACATGGTCGGGGATCGGGAGGAGATCCCGGTCCACCACCGGCGGGGGGACGATGGCGTAGGTGCTGAGGCCGCCGGGGATCAGGCGGGTGGAGCGCCAGGTGGGGCAGTGCACGTAATCGCCCCGCCGGCAGAACCGGCACGCGCCGCATGGGGCGTGGTGATGCACCACCACGCGCTCCCCGCCTTGAAAGGCGGTGACCCCCGGGCCCACGGCCACCACCTCGCCGACCAGCTCGTGGCCGGGGGTGAAGGGGGCCTTCTTCGCCATATACCAGTCCATGATCTCCCCGGGGCACAGCCCGCAGACCCGGATGCGCACCAGCACTTCCCCCTCCGTCAGGGGCCGCAGGGGGACCTCCGCGATCCGCAGATCCTCCCGGCTGTGGTAGATCAGGGCCCGGGCATGGGAGATCATCCCTCTTCCTCCGATCGCCGTTCTCGCAACAACGCCTTGTTCGGGATCACGCAGAGGAAGCCGAAGGGCTCCTCGCCGATGTTGACGAACTGATGGATCTCCTGGGGGGCGATATAGATCACGTCCCCGGGCCCCACCTCGAAGCGCTCCTCCCCCAGCTGCACCCGGGCGCGGCCCCGCAGGACCACCACCCCGTGGTCGTGGAGATGGCGATCCAGAGAGGACCGGCAGCCGGGCGGGAGCTCGAAATAGCGGATCACGAAATAGGGCGCGCGCTCCCGCGGGCCGATCAGCACCCGTCGGGAGCCGCAGACGCCTCCCGGTCCTCCATAAGGGACGACAGGCACCCCCTCCCAGTCCCATCCGTTCGGCTTCCGACGATGCACGACACCCATGGGGAGGCCGCCCCCTGTCTTCACCTATTTTGCGGCGTCTCCAGAAAAGCCTGAGGCCGGTGCCAGACCAGCGCCCACAAGCCAAAATAGACAGCCAAATACACCAGCGCCAGGATCAAACGTGGAAGATCGGTGCGATAGCCGCTCAGGAACCAAAAGATCTCCAGGATCGGCCAAGAGAGAGTCTTGAAGCCCGCTGCCATCGCGGTCACTGTCTGACCGGCCGGCACCTGCGCTCCAACCTGATGAGCGATCTGAGTCACCACAGGGGCCGTATCAGTGGCCACCAGCAACATCAAGGGGATGAAAACCAGCGCTCCATTCAGAACCCCACGGAAGATGTTGCCCCGGGATGGCGCCACAGCCCAGATGAGCAGGAAGACGAATACCGAGAGATCTGCAAAGGGGAGCACCCGATTCCCTGGAAGCAACGCAGCGATGGGAAGCGCCAGCGGGATCAGGATCAGTGCGGTCGCCACGATGGCAGGGAAACCGGTAACGATGGCGGCGTCGAGCCCAATATACAGCTCGCGCCCGGGGAATCGACGGGTCATGAAGGCTCGCACGCTATCCGAGATGGGAATCAGCCCTTCCATCAGCAAAGCGATCATACGGGGCATCAGTTCCATGAAGGCAGCCGTGGTGATCCCCAATTTGAGGATCGCAGCCGTATCTTCTGCCGTCATTCCAGGCTTCAAATAAGCCAGGACGCCGATCAGCAACCCAATGATCAACCCCACAATGGCCGACTCCCCCAATATCCCTAACCGACGCTGGATGGCCTCTGGATCAATCGAGATCTCTCGGAAGCGGGGAATACGTTCCCAGAGTGCGTCCAGTGCGAATCCAATCGGAGCCCAGATCACTGTATCGCCGTGGGGCAACGAAATGCCCGGCATTTTGAAATAACCACTTAAAACCGGAGCCGTCCAGTCAGCCAGCTTGAAAAGAAAAGCGGCATAGATCATCGCCCCCAGCAGCCCCAGCAACACATTCTGACTCACCGCCCAGATCATCGAGAACACATAAGCCATGGACCAGTAATTCCAGAGATCAACATCAAGAGTTTTGGTAAATCCGATCAAAATCAACACAAGGTTCCACACGAAAATAACAATAAAAACCGTGAATGCGAATGGGGTTCCAAAGCTGATCGCTGCCAGGACAGGCCAGCCGATATCCGGGATCTCCAAAGGCAGAGCAAACCGCTTGGACATCGCCTGGACAGCGGGGGAGAGGCTATTGATTAGCATGCCCAGCACCAAGAAGAGACCGGTAAAGCCGATCCCCACGCGCAGACCGGCTCGAAAACTCCGCCCAGGTGAAGCCCCGAAGAGGAGACCGAGCAGGAACAGGATGATCGGCATCATCACCGCGACTCCCGCGGTTTGGACGATCCAGCTCATTAGCGCATTGATCCACTGAGCCAGCCCACTCATGACTTCCTCCTGATCGTCGAGATGGATGACAGAAACCTCCACCACAGGCACAGCGAACAGCCTGCCTCGCCGTGTCCGTTCAGGGGAGTGGAGAATGGAGCCTCCACTCCCCCGCTTTTTCGCAGACGAAACCCCTCAAGCCTCGGCCGGCGCCCCGGCGGCCACCTCCCAGGCCTTCGGATTCCGTTGGTATAGGAAAAGGGCTACCGCCAGGAGGACCAGCAGGATCAAGAGCCCCACCACCCCTGCCAGTCGCACTGCGGTGACGAAAACGAAGGGTGGCCAGAGGAAGCCATCAGCAATGCTGGTGATGCGCACCGCCCCCTCTGGCATCTTGAAGCCCGATGCCACGGCAGCCGCAGTGAACAGATCCGCCATCCCGGTGGCGATGTAGAAACCGATAGCCAGGGTGATCGTGCCTGCGATGATCATCCGGAAAATGTTCCCCCGCATCAGCGGAGCGAACATCGCCACCACAAAGGGAATCACCGCGAGATCTGCGAAGAGGATCACCCGGTTGCCGGGCAGGATGGCGCTAAGCAAGATCGCCACCGGCACCAGGACCAGGGCGGTCGAGATAGCCGCCGGATGGCCGATGAGAATCGCGGAATCGAGCCCGATGTAGATCTCTCGACCTCCGGCCCGCCGTTGCATGAAGTCCCGAGCCGCCTCCGAGACAGGGATCAGGCCTTCCATCAGGATCTGGACCATCCGCGGCAGAAGCAGCATCACCGCCGCCAGGTTCATCGCTGTCTTGAGAACCTTCACCACCACCGTCTGGACGTCGCCGGCATTATAGAAGCCCAGGATCCCAAGCACCAGCCCGATGATCAGGCCCAGGATCACCGGTTCCCCGGCGATGCCCAGCCGGCGACGGATCGCCTCCGGATCCGCCTGCACCTCGCGCAGGCCAGGAATACGATCGATGATCCAGTTCACCACAATGGCGATAGGCACACCAGGGGCAGTGGTCAGATGTGGGATGGAGATCCCGGGCAAGCCGTAGAAGCGTTGAACTGCAGGGGCCGTCCAGTCCGCGAAGAAGAGAGCCAGCGCCGCCGCGATCGCCGCCGCCAGAAGGCCCAGGAGCAGGTTGCCTGTGGCAGCGACGACGAGAGAACCGATAAACGCGAAATGCCAGTAGTTCCAGATATCGATATCCAGCGTCTTGGTGAGACGGGCCGCCAGCATCAGGATGTTAATGGCCAGCGTGAGTGGGATCACCCACAGGCCAACGGCCGAACCGAAGGCGATGGCTGCTGCCGACGGCCACCCCACATCCACCACATCCCGCTGGATGCCGGTGTTCTTCACCATCGCCTGGGCGACCTCGGACAGATTCGTCCACATCAGCCCAATGACCAGGTTGATTCCGATGAAGGCGATGCCGATGGTCACGCCCGCCCGGAAAGCACGACCGGGCTGCGCCCCCAAAGCGACAGCGAACAGGAAGATGATAATCGGCAACGCAACCGTAGCTCCCAGATTGTCAATAATCGCCTTCAACGTGCTCAGGAAGACCTCCATGGCTACCTCCTTGGTTAAGAATATGGAGATTAAACTTATATACATCCTTATCACGAACACCAAGATCTACAAGACCCGCCCCACTCACCTCCTTTCTTGTGCGGGGGAACTAAAAGTGAGGGCGCTTCACGTGCACATGGACCGAAGCGCCCCAAGAAAATCCACCCCTACCCGGAGCGGCGCAGGATCTCGGCGATCTGATCCAGCACCTGATCCTTTCCGATACCGGTCAGGAAGGCCAATGTCTGGATCACAGGAATCCCGAGATCTGTGGGCACGGGAGTGGTGGTCACCACCAAATCGAAATCCTTCGCCAGCGCAGGGACCTCCGCCGCCTTGCATTGACGGGTGATCACCTGGATGCCCCGCGCAGCGAGCCCTTCCTCGATGGCCTTCGCCACAACTGTGGATGTGGCGATCGCGGTGCCACATGCCACCAGCACACGTTTGGGTTGAGCCATAGCCACCTCCTTGCTTTATGCGAGGATGTCAAGCGCCTGAATCAGATCCTCAGCTGTTCGAGCTTCGTAGACCTTGCGTACACGCTCGGGGTCTTGAAAAAAAGCTGCCAGACGCTGCAGCATCTCAATCTGAGAATGCGGCTCATCCAGGGCCATCAAAATAACAATAGAGACCGGCACGATCTCATCGGGATTCACCATATTCCGGAAACTCACCGGACAGGCAAGGGTTGCAACGGCCAGGGCCGGCGCGATCACATGCGTCACATCCGCGTGAGGGATCGCCGCATGCAGGTCCCCCGCCAGCGGAAGCCCCGTGGGATGGGTCCGCTCCCGCTCCAGAACTGCTTCCACAAAGGAAGGGCGGACCACTCCTTCCGCCTCCAGAAGGGCCGCCAGCCGGCGGATCACCTCCTCCGCCGAAGCCGCCGACACACGCAATAAGACCCGCTGTGGCGTTAGAAGCATCCCCACGCTTCCTCTCACCCCAGCAGCAGCCCTGGCCGCTCCAGGACTGCCCGGAGGGCCTCCATGAACTGAGCCGCCTGCGCGCCGTCGATCACCCGGTGGTCCGCCGTCAGGGTGAGGGTCGCCACCGGGCGCACCACGACCTCATCTCCTTCCCCGACCACCGGCCGCTTGGCCACCCGTCCCACCGCCAGGATGCCCGCCTGAGGCGGGTTCAGGATCGCCGTGAAGCGATCGATCCCATACATCCCCAGGTTCGATAGGGTGAAGGTCCCTCCCTGCACATCCTCCGGCCGTAGCCGCCCCTCCCGCGCCCGTCCGACCTTCTCCTCCAGCATGCGGGCGATCTCCCACACCCCGCGCCGGTCCGCCTCGGGGATCACCGGCACCACCAGGCCCTCGGGAACGGCCACCGCCACCCCGATGTTCACATCCTCCCATTCCAGGATCTCCTCGCCCTCCAGCGTCGCGTTGAGGGCCGGATGCCGCCGCAGGGCCCAGGCGCAGGCCTTCACCAGCAGCGCCGTGAGGGTCACCCGGGGCCCTCCCTCCCGCTCCGCCCAGGCGGCGAGATCCTCGACGATGGCCATCGCCCGGCCCATCTCCACATCGATGCTGACCGTGAATTGCGGCGCCTCTCGGACGCTCCGGCTCATCCGCTCCGCGATGATCCGCCGCATCCCGACCAGCGGCACCCGACGGCGGATCGCCGGGCGGGCCGGGGCTTCGAGGGCCTCCGGGGAGACGCCCGCGCGCAACGCCTCCGCCGCCCGCCGCACATCCTCGGATTGGATCCGCCCGCCCGGGCCGGTCCCCTTCACCTGCTGCAGATCCACCCCGAGCTCCCGAGCCAGCCGCCGCGCCGCCGGGGCCGCCTTCACCTTCCCCTCCGCCGCGCGCTGAGCCAGAAACGCCTCCACATCCGCCTTGGTCACGCGTCCTCCTGGGCCGGTGCCTGGCACCGCCGAAAGATCCACCCCGTGGGCCTGGGCGATCCGCTCCGCCACCGGCGTCGCCCGCGGGGCGCCGGCCGGCGAGGCAGCCGGCGATGCGCCCGGCGCGCCCTCCCAGACCTCCCCGGGCAGGAGGATGTAGGCGATGGGCTGGCCGATGGGCACCACCTCGCCAGGCCCCGCCCGGATCCCCACCAGGGTTCCGCTGGCCGGCGCCTCCACCTCCATCGCCACCTTGTCGGTCTCCACCTCCAGGATCGCCTCGCCTTTGGTGACCGCTTCCCCTTCCTGCTTCAGCCAGCGGAGGACCTTCCCGCTCTCCTGGGCCATCTCGAATTTGGGCATGATCACTGGGACTGGCATGCGCTTCCGAGCCTCCCCCATCAGATCTCCAGGCGCGCCAGCCGCCGGGCCGCCTCGACGATATCTTCCACCTGGGGAACCGCCGCCCGCTCCAGGCGCGGATGATAGGGGATGGGGACATCCGCGCCGCCCAGGCGGACGATGGGGGCCTCCAGATAGGCGAAGGCCTCGCTCTGGGCGACCGCGGCCGCCAGCTCCCCGCCGAAGCCGCCCAGCAGCGGCGCCTCGTGCACGATCAGCAACTTCCCCGTCTTCTTCACCGAGGCGATCACCGTCTCGGCATCGTAGGGCTTCAGGGTGCGCAGATCGATCACCTCCGCTTCGATCCCTTCCGCCGCCAGCCGTTCCGCCGCCTCCAGGGCCCGCAACACCGCGATGGAGTAAGCGACGATGGTGAGATGGCGCCCCGGCCGCCGCACAGCCGCCTTCCCCAAGGAGACGAGATAGGGCTCCTCCGGCACCGGCCCGCGGGTTCGATAAAGGAGCTTGTGCTCCACGAAGATCACCGGGTTGTCATCGGCCAGGGCGGCCAGGAGCAGCCCTTTGGCATCATAAGGCGTGGCGGGCGCCACCACCTTCAACCCCGGCACGTGCACGAACCACGCCTCCAGGCTCTCCGAGTGCTGGGCCGCCGCCCCCGTGCCGGAGCCTCCGGGGAGCCGCAGCACCAGCGGAACCCGGGCCTTCCCCCCGAACATGTAGCGGACCTTGGCGGCCTGGAGGACGGTCTGCTCCATGGCCAGGGTCACGAAGTCCATAAACTGCATCTCCACGATGGGGCGCATCCCGGTGAGGGCCGCCCCGACGCCGGCCCCCACGATGGTGTTCTCCGAGATCGGCGTGTCCCGCACCCGCTCCGGCCCGAACCGCTCGATCAGCCCCTGGGTGACCCCGAAGGCCCCGCCGTAGACCCCGATGTCCTCGCCCATCAGGAAGACCCGTTCGTCGGCGGCCATGGCCTGGGCCATCGCCTCCCGCAGGGCCTCCGCGTAAGAGAGCTCCCGCGTCCCCGCCGGCGGCTCCACCGGGACCTCGGAGCCGAAGGCCTGCCGGATCCAGCGAGGAGGGAAGAGCGGGTCCTCGGCGTAGACGCCTTCGGTCAACTGCGCCACCTCGGGCTCCGGATCTCCTTCGGCGGCCCGGAGGGCCTCCGCCACGGCCTCCCGGGCCCGCTCCTCCAGCGCCGCCGCCTCCGCCTCCGAGAGCCACCCCCGGGCGATCAGCGCCTCACGGAGCCGGGCGATGGGATCACGAGCCATCCAGGCCTGCACCTCCTCTTTCGTGCGGTAGACCTGGCGGTCGCTCTTCGAATGCCCCTTATAGCGATAGGTGATCGCTTCGATGAGGGTGGGGCCTTCCCCACGCCGGGCCCGATCCACCGCCGTGCGCACCGCCCGGTAGACCGCCAGGACGTCCATGCCGTCCACCGTCTCGCCGGGGATGCCGTAGGCAGCCGCGCGGTCTGCCACCCGGGGCACTGCCATCGCCTTCCGGATCGGCATGGACATCGCGTATTGATTGTTCTCACAAAGGAAGACCACAGGGAGCCGCCAGATGGCGGCCATGTTCAGGCCCTCGTGGAAGTTGCCGTGGTTGGCCGCCCCATCGCCGAAGAAGCACAGCACCACCCGGTCCTGCCCCTGCATGCGGATGCTGAGCCCCGCCCCCACCGCGATGGGGATCCCCCCGGCGACGATCCCATTGGCTCCCAGATTCCCTCGCTCCAGATCCGCCAGGTGCATCGAGCCGCCGCGGCCGCGGCACACCCCCGTCTCTTTCCCCAACAGCTCCGCCAGCATCGCCCGCAGGTCCTGCCCTTTGGCGATGGCATGGCCGTGGCCACGATGGGTCGAGGTGATGTAGTCATCGGGGCGCAGGGCGGCGATGGCCCCCACCGCCACCGCCTCCTGGCCGATGTAAAGATGCATGGTGCCGTGCATCTTGCCGGCCGCGTAGAGCTGCTCCACCGTCTCCTCGAAGGCTCGGATGAGGAGCATCTGGTAGAGCCAATCGATCAGGCGCTCCCGGGGGAGATCGAGCGTCGCGTCGAGAAGAGACGTCGTCGGCGCTTCACGCATAGGCCAGCGCTCCCTCCATGGCGAGGACGGCCGCCGCCGCCTCTGCGTCGGTGACCAGCACATCGACATAGCCGCCGCGCAGCGCGGCCCGGATCGCCGGGGCCTTGGCCACGCCCCCGGCCACGGCGATCACCGTGGGGATCCGGCGCAGCGCCTCGAGCTCCAGGCCGATCACCCGCCGGTTCAGAGGATGATCCAGGGGATTTCCCTCCGCGTCCAGCGCCCGGGCCAGCACATCCCCCACCGCCCCGGCGGCCTGGAGCGCCTCCAGCTCCGCCTCCGTGAGGTAACCTGCCCGCCGCAGGCTGGAGAGTCGAGGGTCCACCGAGCCGATCCCGATCAGAGCCACATGGACCTTGCGGGCCAGGGCCAGGGTCTCGGCGATGGTCCGCTCGTGCCGCAGGGCCTGGGCCACCGCTTCGCTTTCCACCAGCAGGGGGGCGTGGAGGTGACGGACCGGGGCCTCCAGCTTCTCCGCCAGCCAGCGGGCGAGCTCCGGCCCATCGATCATCGGGTCGCCGGCGCCCAGGGCGCCGATGATCTGGATCACCTGGGCGCCCTTCAGCGGGATCTCGGGCATCGCCCGCACCACCTCATAGACGGCCGTGCCCCAGCTCACCCCGATGCGGATCCCCGGGCGCAGCCGGCGTTGCAGCGCCCGCGCCCCCAGCTCCCCCAGCCGGCGCAACCGCAGGCGGTCATCCGCAGGAGGGTTGCCCAGCACCCAGGCCTCCCGAAGGGAGAAGGCCGCGCGCAGCGCTTCCTCCAGCCGGGGATCGGTCTTCAGGGGATGCCGGATCCGGATCTCCACCAGGCCCCGGGCCCGGGCCTCCTTGAGGTAACGCGAGACCATGGAACGCGAGCACCCCAGCCGCCGGGCGATCGCCCCCTGATCCAGCCCCTCCTCGTAATACCAGGACGCAATCTGGGCCAATCGCTCGTCATCCATGGGGATTCACAAAGTTGAGCACGGAGTCACCTTTATTATATGGGCTGGACAGGGGTTGTCAAGGGGGAGCAGCGGTGGGCGTGGCCGAGGCGATCCCAACGGCCTGTTGCATAATGTGGCATAAAATGAAAGGGGTCGATGCGGAAGGGAGAAGGAGATGTCGCAAGGCTGCGAACGATGCTGCGTGGACGTCCCGGAGGAGGCGGGAAAGGCACGTGAGGGCCGCCCAGGAGCCGGCCCTGTGATCGCGGAGGTGGGCGCCCGGGCCTCCGCGGCCTTCGCGGGCCTTCTGATGCTGGTCCTCCTCATCGTCGTCGGGGAGCGACTGGGATGGTTCCATCTTCTGGAATCCCGGATCCCGTGGCCCTTGTGGGCCAGCGGGACGCTCCTGGCCGGCTTCCCGGCGTTCCGGGATGTGGCACGGGCGGCCCGCCGGGGGCGGGTGACTCCCCACACCCTGATGACGGCAGGGGTCCTCGCCACCGCTCTTGTGGGGGAGTGGTCGAGCGCCCTCGTGCTGGCGCTTTTCATGCGGATCGGCGAGGAAGTCGAGCGCCTCACGGTGGAGCAGGCCCGCCGCGCCATGCGGTCCCTCCTCGCCCTGCGGCCCCAGCGGGCGCGGGTGCTCCGCGCCGGGGAGGAACGCGAGGTCCCGGTGGAGGCGGTGCAGCCGGGCGAGGTGGTGGTCGTGCGGCCCGGCGAGCGGATCCCGGTGGACGGCGAGGTGATCGAGGGACACGCCACGGTGGACCCGAGCGCCCTCACCGGGGAGGCGATGCCCGTAGAGGTAGGGCCGGGGGATCGGGTTTGGGCCGCCTCGATCTGTCAGCTCGGGAGCCTGCGCGTCCGGGCGACGTCGGTGGGGGCGGATACCACCTTTGGTCGGATCCTGCGCCTCGTGGAGGAGGCGGAGCGGAGCCGGCCCGAAGTCCAGCGGCTCGCCGATCGAGTGGCGACATGGTATCTGCCGGTGGTGGCAACGGTTGGGCTCCTCACGCTGGTGCTGCGGCGCGATCCGCTGGCCATGGCCGCGGTGTTCGCGGTGGCCTGCACGTGCGCCTTCGCCCTCGCCACCCCGGTGGCGATGCTCGCGGCCATCGGCGCCGCCGCCCGCCGGGGCCTCCTCATCAAGGGCGGTCGCTTCCTTGAACTCCTCGCCCGGGTGGAGGTGCTCCTGATCGACAAGACGGGGACGGTGACCTTCGGCCGCCCGCAGGTGACTGACGTGATCCCCCTCGACGGGTGGCGGGAGGAGGAGGTGCTGGCCTTCGCCGCCGCGGCCGAGCGGGACTCCGAGCACCCGCTGGCCGAGGCCGTGCGCGCCCTCGCCCGGGAGCGGGGCGTCCAGGTTCCGGCGGTCGAAACCTTCGAGGCCCTGCCGGGGATCGGCGTGCGGGCGCAGATCGGCGGCCACACGGTGACGGTGGGCCGGATCAAGCCGGACGGAGAGGACCGCCTCCAGGCCCTCGCCGCCCGCCTGGCGGCCGAGGGGAAGACCGTGGTCGCCGTCCGGCTCGACGGCCGGCCGATCGGGCTTCTCACCGTGCAGGATACCCTCCGTCCGGAGGTGCGCGACGTCCTCCAGGAACTCCAGCGGCTGGGGATCCGGCGGATCGAACTCCTGACCGGGGACCGCCCGGAGGCGGCGGCGGCCGTGGCGAGGTCCCTCGGCATCCCCTTCCGGGCCGGGCTCCTCCCGGAGGACAAGATCGCAGTGGTCCGGGCCTACCAGGCCCAGGGGCGGGTCGTGGGGATGGTGGGGGACGGCGTCAACGACGCCCCGGCCCTGGCCCAGGCCGACGTGGGGATCGCCATGGGGAGCGGCACGGATGTGGCCCTGGAGGCCGGTCACATCGTCCTGCTGCGGGACGACTGGCGGCTCCTGCCCGAGGCGGTCCGGATCGCCCGGTCCACCATGGATGTCATTCGGTGGAACTTCGCCCTCGCCACGGTCTACAACGGGCTCGGGGCGCTGCTGGCCGCCCTGGGGATCCTCCCGCCGATCCTCGCGGCGGCGGCCCAGGTGGTGCCGGACGTGGGCATCCTCCTGAACAGCGCCCGCCTGCTGCGGCGCTGAGCCCATCTCGGGTCGCTGCGCCGCAGCGCCCCTCATCGCTTCGGCCCCGGAACCGGGGGCTCCGGACGGCGTCCGGGGGGACCTGAGGGGATGGGGGCCTTCCGGATCACCTCCCGAGCCCGCTCCGCCCGCTCCAGGGCCCGCTCCAGGGCCGGCCGCGCGGCCGGCGGGACCCGATCCCGCAGGGCCAGAAGGACCATCCGATGCCTCTCGATGGCCTGCAGCGCGCGCTGCCGCAGGAGCGGATGATCCGGATGCCGCTCAGCCAGGATGATCAACCGGATCAGCAAACGGGTGGAGCGCTGCAACGCCGCCGGATGCACCGGGCGGCCCTGGCGCTGCAGGGCCTCGATCTCCTCGGAACGGCGCTCCAGCTGATGAATCAGGGCCGGCGCGGGATCCCCCTGCCACTCCGCCCAGGTCAGCTCCGCGGATTCCTTCAGCAGCTTGAGCGGATAGAGGGGATCGCCCGGCAAGCTGGCCTCGGCGGCCCGGACCCCCAGGGCGCCTCCTCCGAAGAGCAACGCCAACAACAGCCCGGCGGTGAGGAGGGCGGACACCCACCGGCGGGCTGTGAGCCCGCTTCGGGTCGCGGAGCGCATCCGGCGAGCGGCCGCCACCGCGCGCATGCGGCCGCGCCGGACCGCTTCCTCGCGCGGGGGCGGAAGTGCAGCCCCGCGAAGTCGGAGGGCGGTCTCCAGCAAGGGGCGGAGCTCCGCCGCGTAGGTCGGATACCGGGCCACCACGCGCTCCACATCCGCGCCGGCCGCCACCTCCTCCAGGCAGCGGGCCAGCGCTTCCTCGAACGAGGGTTGCTTCAACGACATCCCATCTCCTCCATCCGCCGCCGCAGGGCGGCCAGGGCGCGATGCTGCAAGGCCCTGATCGCGCCGGGCTGTTTGCCCATCAGCTGGGCGGTCTCCTCCACCGAGCGCCCCTCGAAGAAGCGGTGGAAGAGCACCTCCTGCTGCTCCGGGGTCAGCTGCCGGAGGGCCCGCCACAGGCAGTCCTGCTCAGCCCGCGCCTCGATCCGCTCCATCATCCCTTCATCCCCTCGCCCTCGCTCCGGATCCGGAAGATCCAGCGGAGCCCAGCGCTGGGAGCGGTAATAGTCCGTCAGCAGGTTGCGGGCGATGGTGTAGAGCCAGGCGAGGAAGGGGCGCCCGCGGGACTGGTAGCGGGGCAGATGCTCGATCATGCGCACGAACACCTCGGCAGCCAGATCCTCAGCGGCCTCCTGGTCCTCCACCCGGACCCGCAGGTAGCGGTAGATGGGCAGGTAATAGCGATCGTAGAGCCACCCGATCGCCTCCGGGTCGCCCGCCTGTGCCCGCCGGATGACCTCCGCCTCCACATCCCCGGAGGCGATGCGGGCCTCCATCGAAGGGGCTCGCGCCGAAGATTCTCCCATCGCAATGTTCCCAAATCATTTAACGGAAACGTCGCCTCATCGTGATGGCCGACCCGGCCGCCGTCCCCCGCTCCGTCGAGGTGGCGAGATCCGGATTTGTGGTTTAGACTGGATCTGGATCCGCCCCGTTCACTTCAGATGCGAAAGGAGGCCTCCCATGGCGATGAGCCAAGCCCTCCGCGATGCGATGAACGATCAGATCCAGCATGAACTCTACTCCGCCTATCTCTATCTTTCCATGGCCGCTTACTTCGAGGCCCTCCATCTACCCGGGTTCGCCCACTGGATGCGGGTCCAGGCCCGTGAGGAAGTGGGCCACGCCATGAAGTTCTTCGATCACCTTTGCGATCGGGGGGAGCGGGTGGTCCTGCAGGCCATTGAGCAGCCTCCGGCCGATTTCGCCTCGCCGCAGGAGGCCTTCGCCCAGGCCCTCCAGCACGAGCGGCGGGTCACCGGTCTGATCCAGAACCTTTACCAGATCGCCGTTCGCGAGAACGATCCCTCCAGCCTGCCCCTGCTCCACTGGTTCCTGGAAGAGCAGATCGAGGAAGAGAAGACCGTGGAGCAGATCCTGGAGGCGCTCCGGCGCATCGGCGAGGATGGGGCTGGGCTGGTGATGATGGACCGCGAGCTGGCCCGTCGGGAAGCGGAGTAAACTCCATCCCGCTATCGAAAGGGGACAGACCAGAAGGCCTGTCCCCTTTCGATTACCCAGCGCCCTTCAGGTGGCGATCGAAGAACGCCCTCATCGATCTTTGCAGGAAAGGCTTCAGCTCCGAACTCTCCATCTCGGATGACGCAAGGGTCGCGGCGAAAGCCGTTCCCACAACATAGATGCCGGAATGAATTTCGGCTTACGCAGGAGGGGCTTTAGCCCCGAACCTCTGCCTTTGACGACGCAAAGGTCGCGGCGAAGCCGCTCCTACAACGTAGATGCCGGAATGAATTTCGGCTTACGCAGGAGGGGCTTCAGCCCCGAATCTCCACCTTCGAGGACGCAAGGGTCGCAGCGGAAGCCGCTCTGACAACTTCGAACCGCTGGGTTTTCGATGACGCAAAGGTCGCGGTGAAAGCCGCTCCTACAACAACATAGATGCCGGAATGAATCTCGGCTTACGGAGGAGGGGCTTTAGCCCCGAACCTCCATCTTTGATGACGCAAAGGTCGCGGCGAAAGCCGCTCCTACAACGTAGATGCCGAAACGAATTTCGGCTTACGGAGGAGGGGCTTCAGCCCCGAATCTCCGCCTTCGATCCCGTGAGGGTCGCGGCGGAAGCCGCTCCCGCAACATATGCCAGGGCCCGGCCGTGGGTCCAAGGATGGCTTTCCGCCTGCGCCATTCGATGCCGGAGGCTTCCCATGCGAAAAGCGTTGCCGCTGATAGGACTTGCGCTGCTCTGGATGGGCGCGTGCGGTCGGGGGCCCGCCTCGCCCGCGCCGAGGGCTTCCCCGACCGGGATCTCCTCCCCTGCGCCCCGCCCATCGCCGACGGCGACCCCGCTCCGACCTTCTCCTGCCCCCTCCACGCCCAGTGCCTCCCCCTCTCCGTCGGCGGCCTTCCAGCCCCGGGTGGAGGTGGTGGCGACCGGCCTGGAGGTGCCGTGGGCCCTCGCCTTCGCGCCGGACGGTCGGATCTTCGTCACCGAGCGCCCCGGCCGGATCCGGGTGATCGAGAACGGCCAGCTGCGCCCGGAGCCGGTGGCCGTCCTCCCGGTGGCCGCCACCGGCGAGGGCGGGCTGATGGGCCTGGCCCTGGATCCGGACTTCCCCCGCAACGGCTATCTCTACGTGATGTATACCTATCGGGCCGGGGGCGCCCTGCGCAACCGGATCTCCCGGCTCACCCTGCGGGGGGAGGTTGCAGGGGAGGAGCGCATCCTCCTGGACGGCATCCCGGGAGCCGGGATCCACGACGGCGGCCGCCTCGCTTTCGGCCCGGATGGCAAGCTCTACGCCACCACGGGGGATGCGACCCAGCGCGATCAAGCCCAGCGACTGGACAGCCTGGCGGGGAAGATCCTCCGCCTGAACCCGGACGGCTCGGTGCCGGCGGATAACCCCTTCCCGGGCTCCTATGTCTATTCGCTGGGCCACCGCAACCCCCAGGGCCTGGCCTGGCACCCGGAGACCCAACAGCTCTACAGCACGGAGCACGGCCCCAGCGGCGAGATGGGCCTGTGCTGCCGCGATGAGCTCAACCTCATCCGGCCCGGCGCGAACTACGGCTGGCCCGTCGTGACCGGCATCGCCGGCGACCCTCGCTTCACGGATCCCATCCTGTATAGCGGGGAAAGCACCACGTGGGCGCCCGCCGGGATGGATTTCGTGACCGGGGACCGGCTGGCTCCGTGGAAAGGGCACCTGTTCTTCGGCGCCCTGCGGGGCCAGCATCTCCACCACGTGATCCTGGGGCCGGATGGGACCACGGTGATCTTCCACGAGGCGCTGTTCCAGGGCGTCTTCGGGCGCATCCGCGAGGTGAAGATGGGGCCGGACGGCTATCTCTACTTCACGACCAGCAACCGCGACGGCCGGGGACGCCCGGGTCCTGAGGACGATCGGATCCTGCGCATCGTGCCGGGGCCTTAAGTTCATCCCACCAGCTGGAGGAAGCCATGAAGGTTCGCGGTAAGGTCATCGTGGTCACCGGCGGGGGTAGCGGCATCGGCCGGGAGCTGGTGCTGGGCCTCCTGGCTCGGGGCGCCCGCGTCGCTGTGGTGGACATCCGGGAGCCGGCCCTCCGGGAGACGGCCGCCCAGGCCGGAGCGCCTCTCGATCGCCTATCCCTTCACGTCCTGGACATCACCGATCGGGAGGCCGTCCGTCGGCTGCCCGAGCAGGTCATCGCGCACCACGGCACCGTCGACGGCCTCATCAACAACGCCGGGATCATCCAGCCCTTCGTCCGCGTCCAGGATCTGGATGAGGAGGCCATCGAGCGGGTGATGCGGGTGAACTTCTATGGGACCCTCTACATGGTCCGGGCCTTTTTGCCCTACCTTCTCAAACGTCCCGAGGCCCACATCGTGAACATCTCCAGCATGGGAGGCTTCCTGCCGGTCCCCGGCCAGACCATCTATGGGGCATCCAAGGCGGCGGTCAAGCTGCTGACGGAAGGGCTATACACCGAGCTGCTCGGCACCCCGGTCCTCGTGACGGTGGTCTTCCCAGGGGCCGTGGCCACTGACATCGCCGCCCATTCGGGCGTGGAGATCCATTCCCCGGTGAGCGCCCCGCGTTCCATCCGGGCGCTGCCTCCCCGGGAGGCGGCGCGGATCATCTTGGATGGGATGGAGCGGGACCGCTACCGCATTCTCGTCGGGTCGGACGCGGTGTGGATGGACCTCCTTTATCGGATCAGTCCGAAACGGGCTGCGCACTTGATCTTCAACCGGATGCAGTCCCTGCTGGAGGCGGGGTCCGGACAATGAGCCTGTCAAACGAGGACGAAGGGAGGGGCGCGATGAGCCGGATATGGGAGGTTCTGGCGATGATCGGGCTTCTCGGGTTCTGCGAGGCGGTTCGAGGGGGGGACGGCCCTCCGGCACCCCCTGCCCCCACGCCCATGGCCATCCTCCAGGAAACCTCGCCGCCTACACTCTCCCCTACTGAATCCCCTTCCACTCCGGAGCTGGAGGCCTGCGCTCCTACCCCGCCCGACGCCCTGGGGCCGTTCTACCGGCCGGGAGCGCCGGTCCGCTCCAAAGTCGGCGAGGGATTCCGGCTGGAGGGCGTGGTGCGCTCCAGCCAGGGCTGCCGGCCGCTGCCGGGCGCGCGCATCGAGTTCTGGCTGGCGGGGCCAGACGGGCGCTACGCCGACGCGTATCGGGCCACGGTCTTCGCCGACGAACAGGGCGCTTACGCCTTCGAAAGCCACTTTCCCCCCTCCTACGGCGGCCGCCCGCCCCACATCCACATCCGGGTTACCGCGGAAGGGCATCGGGTGCTGGTGACCCAGTATTACCCGCAACCCGGCCAGACGCGGGGGCAGTTTGATCTCGTGCTCGTTCCGGAGGAGAGCTCCCCCTGAGCGAGCTCAATGGAAGAAGGAGCGGAAGGCCACGAGGAAGCCGATCGCGACCACCGTGCGGCGCACCCAGCTCCGATCCACGCGCTGGGCAATGGTGGAGGAGGCGTATCCGCCGGCCATCGCCCCCACGGCCATCCACAGCGCGTCCCCCCAGAGCACGGCGTGGGATTGGATGAAATACAGGGCCGCGATGCCGTTGATGGTGAAGGCCAGCACGTTTTTGAGGGCGTTCATCTGATGGATGTCCTCCAGGCCCATCAGCTCCAGCGCGGCCAGCATCAGGATGCCGATGCCCGCCCCGAAATAGCCGCCGTAAAAGCCCACCAGGAGCTGGAAGAACGCCAGAGCCGCCCACCGCCACGGAGAGATCGGTCCGGCGGGGCGGGGGACCCAGCGCTGCAACCGGGGGCCGACCATCAGGAGGATGGTGGCAAACAGCAACAGATACGGGATGATGCCACGGAAGAGGCGCTCCGGGGTATGGAGCAGGACATACGAGCCCAGGAAGCCGCCCACCAGGGAGGGCCAGAACAGGATCAGGAGCCAGCGGCGGAGCTTCGGAAGCTCCCGCCGGAAGCCGAAGGCCCCGGCGATGGAGCCGGGCAGCAAGGCCACGGTGTTGGTGGCGTTGGCCAGGATCGGCGGACGGCCCAGCCACACCAGGGTGGGGAAGGACACCAGCGTCCCCCCGCCGGCGATGGCGTTCATCGCCCCGGCGATGAAGGCCGCGATCCAGACGATGGGCACATCCCACATCGAGCGCCTCCCGGGTTACGACGGAATCCGCGCCGCGCTCAAGGCCCTTATTGTATCGGATCCCGGCTCGCCACGGTATCCGGGTGGATCATAGAATGGCGGGGCGCACCCGGGGCCACAGATGGATGACGAAGGCGAGGACCCCCAGGGTTTCCAGGGCCGACCCGAGGGCAAGCCCGGGCCCCCAGCCCATCGCCCCCGCCGGGCCGGCGCACAGGACCCCGGCGTTCAGCAGCACCAGGGAAGCCCAGGCCCATCCCGCCCGCCCCCGCGGATCTCCCGGCCGCTCCAGGGCGAACCGCGGGAAGATCCAGTAAGCCACCCCAAAGGCCAGCTGGATCGTCCAGCCGATCAGCAGGCCGTGGATGTGCCAGGGGAGCAACCGCATCGCCCACGGCGCGATGGGGAAGGCCTTATGCGCGAGCATCAGGCCGCCGAAAAAGAAGCCGAGGGCCAGATGGAGCAACGCCAGACGGACCATATACCGGCTCAAGGGCGGCATCTCACCTCCCCTTCACCCGGGGCCAGAGCAGGCCCACGAAGATCCATCCGGCTGCCACCAGGGCCAGGGCGCTCAGGAACAGCCCCCCGCGGGCGATCGGCTGCGGATCCACCGCGACCCATGGTTCGCAGATCGCCCGCAGGATCAACCCGCCGTTCAGCAGGAAGAAGACCGCCCAGGCCAGGGTCTCGTTCCCCCGGGGACGCTCCTTCGAAAGCGGCGGGAACATCCACCAGGCCACCCCGATGATAAACTGGGCCACCCCGCCCAGCATCAGGAGATGGAAATACACCGGGGTGGCCGCCGTGAGGATCGGCGGCAGGGAGATCACCCGCCCCCATCCCAGCAACGCCCCCAGAAGCAGGGCGACGAGGAGATGCCCCAGCGCCGCGCGGATGAACCATCGGGTGAGCCGCGGCATCCTCGCCTCCTCCCCGCCTTACGGCCAACCGCGGACCATGAAGACGGCGAAGATTAACGCCCCCAGGCTGGCCAGCAGCGTCAGGCGGGCCAGCCAGGAGGCGAGGCGCCGCCAGCGCGCCGCCTCGACCCCCTCGGGATCGACCGCGAGGGCCCGGGTCGCCCGGGGACCGGCCCAGAAATCGTGCAACGCGTTCAAGCCGATGACCAGGGCCACCGTGAGCAGCTTCCCCGCCAGCGCCCGCCCGAAGGCGCCTCCCCAGAAGGCGGGATCCATTAGGAGCGCCGGCGTCACCCCCCGGGCGAGCAGGTTGATCAGGCCCGTGAGGACCAGAATCCCCATCGCGATCCAGCCCAGGCTTCGAAACCGCAGGCCGATGGCCTCCAGAAGCGCGGGGGAGAGCGCGCGGAAGGCCGGCCGACGGACCACCGGGACCACCGCCAGGGCCAGGAAGAGCAGCCCGCCGATCCAGAAGATCGCCGTCAGCAGGTGCAAGCCCACGGTGATGAAATACAGCGTCCGCATGCGGGATGCCTCCGGCCGGAGATCCAACGAGAGGATGCCCGGATCCCTCCGCCGAGACGTTGCGTTGGGTCAAAGTCCCCCATCGCACCGGGCCCCCTTCGCCGGAAGAAAGCCTTTCCTCCCTCCCGGAGCCCTGGAAGAACCCTCTCAGGGAGAGGATGCGCGAGAACGCCGGAGATAAGCGGTGACAGCGCGAGCGAAGGCCTCAAAATCTCCAAGATGCTTCTTGAGGATTCCATAGACGATCGCATCGTCAACCCGGACTTAGTCGTGCACAATGACGTTCCGGAAGCGCGTCATATCGATGAGACGGGGCAACAGGTCCGGCGGCACGATTCCATGCTCCGCCAGCACCCGGAAGACGTCGGCGTTATCCTCCGGATATCGAAACCCCTCTCGGGCGATCAGGCGGCGGCCGATATCCAGGCATGCCTCGATCGCCACCTGAAGGCTGCGTTCGACCGCGCGTTTCAGGCGAGCATCCTGGATGTATGCCTGGAACGAGCGGATTTTATCCCTTTCGCTTTTTAGATAGGCGACCTCGCTTCGAAGCCAGCGAAGCCTTTCCCGGATGACCTCGTCGGGGCTCCCCAAAGCGGCCCTCCTCGAGCTCCTGTTCCAGGATCCGATCGAAGAAGTCCCACATCGGCCGGAGATCGGCGTAGATCTTTCCTGCACGCACCTCGAACTCGATCCGGGCCTCCGGATCCCGCTCGTAGATCCGCTGGCCTTCCCGCAGCACCTGATGGCAGAGCAGCGGAGGAGCCCGGTTCAGGATCACCACATCCACCGGGCGGCCGACGATCCGGCTGAGGGCCTTCGACAGGGCTTCCCGGCGCTCCCATTCCTCCTGGGGGGACGTGGGCGCAGGCGCCAGCAAGACCGCCACATCCAGATCCGAGCGCGGCGTGGCCTCCCCGCGGGCCGCGGATCCGAACAGATACGCCGCCGCCACGTCCGGCTGGTCGGCGAAGAAGGTGATCAGGCGTTCCCGCAGGGCGTGCAGGTCCATCGGGTCATTCCCCCTCCGCCAGCCACTCGGCGAGGTGCAGGGCGCGGACCGGCAGGCCCTGGCGGTGCAGCCCGCCGCCGATGTGCATCAGACAGCTCCAGTCGCACCCCAGGACCACCTCCGCGCCGGTGGAACGGATGGCCTGGATCTTGCGGGCGAGCATCGCGCCGGAGACCTCCTCGAAGTGCACGGAGAAGAGCCCCCCGAAGCCGCAGCAGGCGGTCGCCTCCGGGAGCAGGCGATATTCCGCCCCGGCAGCCCGGATCAGCCGCTCCGGCGCCTCCCGCACCCCCAGCATCCGCAGGAGATGGCACGAAGGATGATAAGTCACCGCTCCCGCGCGCCGGATCCCCAGGTCCTCGATCCCCAACACGTCCACCAGATACTGACTGAGCTCATAGGTGCGGGCCGCCAGGGCCTCCCAGCGCCCGTAAAGGGGATGCCCCTCCAGGAGCGCCCGGTAGCCGTGGCGGATCATCGCCACACACGAGCCGGAGGGGGCCACCACCGGGAGCTCGGGGTCGAAGGTCCGCACCCAATGTTCGGCCATGGCCCGGGCCTCCCCCCAGCGCCCCACGTTGAAAGCGGGCTGTCCGCAACAGGTCTGGGCCTCCGGGAAGCGCACCGCGACGCCGGCCCGCTCCAGCAGCCGCACGCTGGCGATCCCGATCTCCGGCCGCAGCCAGTCCACCAGGCATGTGACGAAGAGCTGGACCGTCGGGCTCATACGGCCTCCTCGATCAGAAAGGCGATCACCTCCCGCGGCCCGTGCACCCCCAGCGTCAGCGTCTTCTCGATGTCGGAGGTCCGGCTGGGCCCCGTGATGGCGATCAGCGCGCTGCTTTCCTCCACCCATTCCATCAGCGCCCCGGAGGCCCGGGCCTCCGCCAGCCAGGCGGCCAGACACGGATAGACCTGGGCCCGCCGGACCAGGGCGACGTGCAGCGGCGGCAACAGCGAGGCGCAGCGCATCCCTCCCGCGCCCCCGGCCACCCACAGCGTCCCGGTGTCCGCGAAGGCGGCCACCACCTCGGTGATGCCGGCCTCCGCCGTCGCCCAGCGCCCCAGCCCCAGGTAGCGCGGTCCTTCCTCCCGGAGAAGTCCACCGCTCATCACCGTCAGCCCCGCGTCCTCCAGGGCCTCCCGCAGGCCGGGATACGCGCGGTCGGTGCGCGCATCCATCAGCACGTGCCGGACCTTCCGCTCCCGCAGCCGGGCGACGATCTCCCGGAAGGCCGTGGCCTTGGTGGGGCAGTGGACGAAGGCCACGCCCACCGCTGCCCATGCCGCCTGAAGCCGCTCGAGGGCGGCCGCGCTCCCCCGCGGCGCGTCCAGGGGCCACCGCGGGACCGGCCCGGAGGGCACGGGCTGTCGGGTGACCTGCCGACGGACGCGTTCCAGCACCGGATGGGTCATGGAACACCTCCTCCCCGGGAGGCCCACCACTCCCGGAAAGCTGGACGTTGCGGGACGGAGAGATCCCGGATCGCCGTCCAGGCCCGCAGGGGCCCGGGGCCCCACCGCAGCCATCCCCCTCGCCCCAGGCGACGCAGGAGCGCCATCGCCCAGCGGCCGAGCCGCGCCCAGGCCGCGGGGTGGCGGGCGATTCGAGCGTAAGCCCAGAGGGCGGCCCGCTCCCAGGCCGGCAGGAGGCGGCCGGCCTCCATCTGACGCCAGCGGATCAGAAGATCGGGGATGGCGATGCGCACCGGGCAGATCTCCTGGCAGGCCCCGCACAGGCTGCTGGCGTAAGCGAGCTCCGCGCCGGCTCCCTCCCCCAGCATCGGCGTGACGATGGATCCGATGGGGCCGGGATACACGCTGCCGTAAGCGTGGCCCCCGATGGCCTGGTAGACCGGGCAGGCGTTCAGGCAGGCCCCGCAACGGATGCAGTAAAGCGCTTCCTCCAGCGGGGTGCCCAGCCAGCGGGAGCGGCCGTTGTCCACCAGCACCACGTGCAGCTCCTCGGGTCCATCGGGCTCCTTGGGTCGACGGGGGCCGGTGAGGAACGACGTGTAGGCGGTGAGGGCCTGGCCGGTGGCGCTGCGGGCCAGCACCCGCAGCAGGATCTCGGCGTCTTCCCACGTGGGCACCACCCGCTCGATGCCCATCAGGGCCACGTGGATCGGCGGCAGGGTGGTCACCATCCGGCCGTTGCCCTCGTTGGTCACCAGCACCAGGGTCCCCGTCTCGGCGATCCCGAAGTTGACCCCGCTGATCCCCATGCGGGCATCCAGGAAGACCTGGCGCAGGGCCTGGCGGGCCGCGGCGGTCATCGCGGGGATCTCATCCGTGGGGGGCATTCCGAGATGCTTCTGGAAAAGCTGGGAGACGTCCTCCCGGCGCTTGTGGATGGCCGGGGTGATGATATGGGAGGGACGTTCCCCGGCCAGCTGGATGATGAACTCTCCCAGGTCGGTCTCCACCACCCGGATCCCGGCGGCTTCCAGGGCGGCGTTGAGGCCGATCTCCTCGCTGACCATGGACTTGCTCTTGGCGACCAGGGAGATGCCCCGGGCGCGGGCCAGGCCCAGGATGTAATCGCACGCCTCCTGTGCCGTGGCGGCCCAGAAGACCTTTCCGCCGTGTCGCTCCACCTCCCGGGCGAACTGCTCCAGGTAGCGGTCCAGGTGGGCGATGGTGTGGGCGCGGATGGCGCGGGCGCGGTCGCGGACCGCCTCGGCGTCCGGGAGGTCGGCGAACGCCTTCTCGCGGCTGATCTGGAAGGATCGGGTGGCCCGCTGCAGCGCCTCCTGGAGGACGGCATCGGAGAGCCCCTGGCGGATGCGCGCGCGAAAGGCCGGGCTGGGGACGCTCATCGTCTCTCCTCCTCTGGGCGGATCAGGCCGCCGGATCACCGCCGCTTCCCCAGTTTACCTCATGCAACACGCCTCCATCGGGCGCACCGGGAAGCGGCGATCGCCGTTCGATCCGGCAGGGGCGACCTGCTGGGTCGTCTCTATCCTCATTTCCTTCCAGCGGGAAGGATCCGGGTGACAAAGCGCTGGTAAGCCTCCTCCCAGGTGGAGGAAGCGCGGGGCTCATAGAGAAGCGGAGCGAAGGAGCGCCGGATCACCGCGCGAGCCTCCTCGAGGTTGGAGAGATGGCCCAGGGCCATCGCCTGCACGATGAGGTTGCCCAGCGCTGTGGCTTCGGCAGGCCCGGCCAGCACCGGGCGTCCGGCGGCGTCCGCCGTCCACTGACAGAGGAGGGCATTGCGGGATCCGCCGCCGACTACGTGGATCAGCGGGATGGGGCGTGCGAGCAGGGCCTCCAGGCGCTCGATCACCCATCGATACTTCAGGGCGAGGCTCTCCAGGATACAGCGGACGATCTCTGCGGGTTCCTCCGGGATAGGCTGGCCGGTCTCCTGGCAGAACGCCTGAATCCGTGCGGGCATCTCTCCTGGAGGCAGGAATCGCGGATCATCCGGATCGATAAGCGATCGGAGCGGAGGGGCCGCTTCCGCCAGACGAACCAGAGCCTCATAATCCCATTGCTGTCCCTGGGCGGCCCACGTGCGCCGGCACTCCTGAAGCAGCCACAGCCCCATCACGTTCTTCAGCAGCCGGAAGGTCCCTCCCACGCCCCCTTCGTTGGTGAAGTTGTCCGCCAGGGCCTCCTCCCGGATCACCGGGGCCCTGACCTCCACGCCGACCAAGGACCACGTCCCCGAGCTGATATAAGCCGCATCGGGATGCTGAAAGGGGACAGCGGCCACCGCGGAGCCGGTGTCGTGGCTGGCCGGCGCGACCACCTGAGTCTCGGGAAGACCCAGCTCCTGCGCCAGCTCCGGCTGGAGCGGCCCCAGGATGGTCCCCGGGGGCAGGATCTCGGGGAAAAGGTGAGTGGGGATCCCCAGACGTCCCAGCAAATCCCGCGCCCAATCCCCAGCCAAGGGATCGTAACATTGCGTGGTCGTGGCGTTGGTGAACTCGCAGGCCTTCACCCCGCTCAGCCAGTAATGGAAAAGGTCAGGGATCGTCAGGAAAGTGTGGGCGATCTCCAGCCAGGGATCCTCCCGCGCCACCATGGCGAACAACTGATAGAGGGTGTTGATCGGCATGAACTGGATCCCGGTGCGGCGGTAGATCTCCTCGCGGGGGATGCGCTGGAAAACCCGCTCCATCATCCCTTCGGTGCGGCGATCCCGATAATGCACCGGGTTCCCGATCAGCCGGCCCTGGCGGTCCAGCAGGGCGAAATCCACCCCCCAGGTGTCAACCCCCACCGAAGCGATGCGCCCTCCGGAAACCCGGGCGGCCCGGAGCAAACCTTCCCGGACTCCTTCGAAGAGGCGAAGGATGTCCCAATAGAGGGTGCCCTGAACCCGAACCGGGACGTTCGGGAAACGATGGATCTCCTCGACGGACAGGCGTTCCCCATCGAACGTCCCCAGGAACACCCGTCCGCTCTCCGCCCCCAGGTCGATGGCCGCCAGACGAAGCATGCGCCAACCCTCCGTGCCCTGTGCCGTCGGTCTGAGCAACCTGAGCGCCGGCCATTTCCGGTTTGGAAGATGTGCCCCTCAGCGAACGTAGGCCGCGGGAACCCCTCCATCCACCGTCAGGATCCCGCCGGTGGTCTTCGCCGAGCGATCGGAGGCGAAGAAGAGGATGGCCTCGGCCACGTCCTCCGGATACACGTTGACCTTGAGGGTCGTGCGCTGGCGGTAATATTCCTCCAGCTGCTCCGGGGCGATCCCATACGTGCGCGCCCGCTCCTCCCGCCAGCGTGTGTCCCATATGCTGGAACCCCGGATCACGGCATCGGGACAGACCACGTTCACACGAACCCCGATCTCGCCTCCCTCCTCGGCCAGACAGCGGGCCAGATGCACCTCTGCGGCCTTGGCGGAGCTATAGGCGGCGGTGTTCTTTCCGGCGACCAAAGCGTTTTTCGAAGCGACGATGACCATGCTCCCCCCGATCCCCTGCGCCTTCCAGATCCGGAACGCCTCGCGGGCCACGAGGAAATAGCCCCGCACCAGCACGTGATGCAGGCGATCCCAATCCGCCGTCGAGGTCTCCGTAACCGGGGCTGAGTGGGCGATGCCCGCGTTGTTGATCACAATATCCACCCCTCCATATGCCAGAACCGTGCGGCGGAAGGCTTCAGCGACCTGAGCCTCATCGGTGACATCACAGGGCACGGCCATCCCCCGTCCCTCCCCATAGCGGGAGACGAGGTCGGCGGCCACCGCTTCCGCGCCCTCCCGGTTGATGTCCAGGATCACCACGTGGGCCCCTTCCTGAGCCAGGCGATACGCCGTCGCACGGCCGATGCCGGAAGCCCCTCCGGTGATCACTGCCACCCGGCCCGCCAGCTCCCGCTCGGGAGGACGGAGGGTCAGCTTATACAGCTCCAGCGGCCAGTATTCCACCGCGAAGGCTTCCGCCGGCGTGAGGGAGACAAAACGATCCAGGGCGGTGGCGCCACGCATCACCGCGATGGCCCGGTGATAGAGATCCCGGGCCACACCGGCCATAAACGCGTCCTTCCCGGTGGCGATCAGCCCGAGGCCCGGGATGAGGATGATGCGTGGGGAGGGATCCATCATCGTGTCCTGGGGACCCCGGTGCGCTTCGAAGTAACGGACATACTCTTCTCGATAGCGCTCAACTTCCCGGACCAGGGAGGCCTTCAGCCCCTCCACGTCAGAGCCATCCCACTCCACAAACAACGGCCAGTGTTTGGTGTGCACCAGATGATCCGGGCATGCGGAGCCCACTTGAGCGACCTCCCGGGCCCCCTCGCTGCCCACGAAATCCAGAACCTCCGGGCTGTCGTCGTAGCGCAGGACATGTCGGCGCTCCCGGCTCACCGCGCCCCGCAGGATCGGCAGCAGCTCCGCCGCGATCTCCCGGCGCCGACGCTCCGGCAACGCGGGGAGGCGCACCCCGCCGAAGACCCGACGGCCCATCGCCCGCTCGGCGATGTAATCCTCCGCCTCCTGGATGATCCGGATGGTGTTCTCGTAGCAGGAACGGGCGTCCTCCCCCCAGGTCACCAGGCCGTGCTTGGCTATCACCACGCACTCCGCCTGCGGGTTGGCCCGCACCGCCTCGGCGATCCACTTGCTCAGGGTGAACCCCGGCCGCACATAGGGAGCCCAGACCGCGCGGTCGCCGAAGAGACGCCGCACATGCTCCGGTCCGTTCTCCGACGTGGCCAGACTCACGATAGCGTCCGGGTGGGTGTGATCCACGTGGGGGGCGGGGATAAAGGCGTGCAGCAGCGTCTCGATGGAGGGGCGAGGCATCCCCGGCTTCAGATAACAGTGGGAAAGATACTCCACCATCTCCTCGTCGGAGAGGCTCTCCCGCTCCATGAGGGGCAACACATCGTCCAACCGCAGCGCCGCGAAGCCCTTCAGCGTGATCGTGGCCAGATCCGATCCGGAGCCCTTCACCCACAGCGTGCGAACGGGGCGGCCCCGGAAGTCCAGCTCGATCGTCTTGGCCGATGTGTTGCCCCCGAAGATGTTGCACACGCTTCGATCGGCCCCCAGCAGGCGGGAGCGGTAGACCAGAAGCTCTAGCTCGCTCAAGCCCGCCGCTTCCTCTTCCTTCCAGAGGTTGCGCGGCATCCTCCATCCCTCCTGAGGCAAATCCAGGTGAAGCCGAGAGTTCAGGGAGCGGCCCTGAATTCCAAGGTTAAGATGCGCCGGGGTAGCCGCTGGTCGCAACGGCGATCCCCCGTTCCCGGGCCACCTTCTCTGCGTATCCGCTCCGTCGGAAAGCGGCCACCGGATCCGGATCCAGTCCCATCTCCAGACGGACCTGGGCCAGCAGCGGACGCACATCGGTCTCGTAGGCTTCCAGGAGAACCCGGTGGGCCTCCAGGACGTCGCCCGCCTCCTGCGCCTCCCGCAGCCTCCGTCGATCCACCAGAAGTGCCTTCGCGTAGGCCGTCTGGATGTTCACCACCGACTGGATCATCGCTTCGATCTTCGGCTCGATGTTGTGGGACTGATCGATCATGTAAGCCACCGCCCGGGCCGTCTCCGCCGTCCGCGGGTCCTGCTCCGCTGCGACCAGCTCATTGAAGATCAGGAAGAGTTCGAAGGGATTGATGGACCCGACGATCAGGTCGTCGTCGGCGTATTTCCGATTGTTGAAATGGAAGCCCCCCAACCGGCCCTCATCCAACAAGAAGGCCACGATGTGCTCGATGTTGGTCCCCTGGGGATGGTGACCGGTGTCCACCAGGACCTGGGCCTGGGGCCCGAGGTGGGTTGCGATGACATAGGCCATCCCCCAGTCTGCCAAATCGGTGTGATAGAAGGCCGGCTCGAAGAACTTATATTCGATCAGCATCCGCATCCCCGGCGGCATCCGGCGGTAGACCTCCGAGAGAGCCTCCAGCATGCGATGTTTGCGCGCCCGGAAGTCGTCCTGACCGGGGTAGTTGGTGCCGTCGGCGAACCAGAGGCTCAGGATGGAGGAGCCGACCTTTTCGGCGATCTCGATGCACTCCAGCATGTGCTCCACCGCCCGACGCCGAACCCGGGGATCCGAATGGCAGACGCTGCCCAGCCGGTAATCGTCGTCCTGGAACAGGTTGGGGTTCACCGCCCCGATTTGAAGCCCCAGGCTGGCGGCGTATTGCCGCAGGCCTTCCCAATCTTCCACTTTATCCCACGGGATGTGGATGGCCACCGTGGGACACACGCCTGTGAATCGATGCACCACCGCCGCGTCCGCCAGCTTCTCGTAGATGTTCCGGGCTGCCCCCGGCCATGGAAACACCTTAAAACGAGTGCCGGAGTTGCCATAACCCCAGGAGGGCGTCTCGATCCGCTGCCGCTTCAGGGCAGCCTTCACCGCCTCCACATCCACGCCCCGGCGGGCCAGGGTTTCCGTCAGGGCCTCATATCCAGGCACCCCCGCCATGGCTTCCCCCCTCGTCTGAGCGATTAGAAGTTGAACTGATCGATGTTGTTCTTGTCGAACCGGAAGGGCAGGCCGAGCAGGATCACGTTGTCCGGGCCGACCTCACGCTCGCCCAGCCGGCCGGCCTTCACCGTCTTATCCGTGGGCTTGATCTCGCCGGTCAGCAGCCCGTGGGTCACATACATCGCCAGGTAACCCAGGTCCACCACGTTCCACAGGTAGAAGGCCTCCAGGGTGCCCCGCTTGACGTAGGCCCGCATCCCGTTGGGGGTGGCCAGACAGGTCATCTTGATCTGGCCCACCTTGCCGGCCGCCTCCAGGGCGTCAGCCACGCCGGGGCAGCCCGCCGCGGTCGGGGCGATCAGGAACTGCACCTCGGGGTGGGCGGCGATGAGGTCCGTGGCCTGCTGACGGCTCTTGGCCTGATCGTCCTCCCCGTAGCGGATGTCCACCAGCTGCATCTTGGGGTAGGCCTGGGCCATATACTTCTTCATCTCCTCCACCCAGCGGCTCTGGTTGGGGGCCGTGGGGAAGGTGGAGATGATGGCGATCTTGGCCTCCGGGCCGACCTGCTTGGCCGCCTCGTCGATCAGGGCCTTGCCGATGCCCTCGAAGGTGGCCTGGTTGACGAAGAAGATACGGGCCTCCGGCAGCACATCGGCATCATACGTGACCACCGTGATGCCGGCCTCGCGGGCCCGCTTGAGCACCGGCACCAGGGCCTGGGGATCGTTGGCGGAGACGATGAGGGCATCGGGCTTCTTGGTGATGATGTCCTCCAGCACCTTGATCTGCTCCTCGGCGCTGGCGTTGATGGAGCCCTCATAGTGGAGCTCGACGTCGCCGAACTCCTTCGCCGCCTCCTCCATGCCCTGATGGGCCGACTTGAAGTAGTCGATGCCCACCGCCTTCGGCACATGGTAGATGACGAACTTCTTCGCAGGAGCCGCTGTAGGAGAAGGAGCCGCGGTGGGGGAAGGCGCCGCAGCGGGCGCGGTGGCGGGCGGCTGGGCCGCCGGCGTCGGCGAAGGCGTGGGAGCCGGCGCGCACTGGGCCAGGATCAGGGCCAGGACCAGACCGACGATCAGCAAGGGCAACGGACGACGCTTCATGGCAACCTCCCTCCTCCTGAGATTTGGGGTTCTGAATTACAGTCGCAACAAGGCGAAGAATTGGGCTTCTGGATGCTGCGGTCTCACCTCCTTTCATGGGGAGACGGGTTCGCCGCGGGTGCCGGCTCCGCCTCATGCGCGGGCACCGGCGTTGCCGGGCGCACCCATCCCCGGATGCGCACGCGCAGATTCTCGTTCACCAGCACCGTCAGGATCAGCAACGCGCCGATGATCATGGCCTGAATCGGGGAGGGCACTCCGATCAGGTTGAGGCCGTTCCGCAAGGCGGTGACCATCACCACGCCCAGGAAGCTGCCCCAGATGCTCCCTTCCCCGCCGGAGATCGCCGTCCCCCCCACGACCACCGCCGTGATGACCTCGAACTCCAAGCCCAGGCCGGCGGTCGCCCGCGCCGTCCCCAGGCGCCCGGCCATGAAGAGCGCGCTCACCCCGCTGGCCAGCCCGGAAAGGGTGTAAACCAGCAGGCGGATCCGGTCCACCCGTATCCCGGCGAAGCGCGCGGCCGTCTCGTTATGCCCGATGGCGTATAGCGACCTCCCCCAGGCGGTCCGGTCCAGCACCAGCCCGGCGATGAGCACCACCGGCAGGAACACCCATAGCCCTACCGGGATCCCCAGGATCTGTCCCTCCCCCAGAAAGCGCATGATCGGATCCTCATACAGGTAGACCCGCCCCCCACCCCCGAGGCCCTCGGCGATCCCCCGGTAGATCGCCAGGGTCGAAAGGGTCACCACCAAATCCGGAACCCGCAACCGGGTGATGACCAACCCGTTCAGGAGGCCGCAAAGGGTCGCCACCGTCAGGGCCAGGGCGATCGCGGCGACCATGGGGATCCGATACACGCTCCACGAGAACCCCAGGACGATGGTGGCGAGGGCGACGATGGAGCCCACGGAGATGTCGATCCCACGGATCAGGATGATCATCGTCATCGGGATGGCCACCAGGCCCACCTCCACCAGATAGCGGGAGGTGATCTGCAAGTTGGTGGCCGTCAGGAACTTGGGCGTCAGCAGGGCGATGGCGATCAGCAATCCCGCCACGATCCCCAACAGGATCCCTTCCCGGGTCCATCCCCGGGCGATCGCTCCCGGCCGCCGGATCTCCCTCATGCCGTCCCCCCTCGCCACGCCCGCGCCCACGCCCGCGACCGGGCGATGTCCAGACCCACCGCGAAGAGCAGAAAGGCGCCGTAAACGGCCTGTTCCCAGAGCGCAGGGATACGGAAGTAAATCAGTGCCGAACGAACCAGCGCCAGGAACAGGACCCCCAGGAGAGTCCCTCCCACGCTCCCATAGCCGCCGAAGATGCTGGTCCCTCCGATGACCACTGCGGTGATGAGCAGCAGCTCAAATCCCTGCCCGATGCTGTTCTGGATCACCCCGAAGCGGGAGGCGTGGACGGCGCTGGCCAGCCCGATGGCAAATCCGTTGAAAAGAAGGACGGTGAACCAGATGCGGTGGGGGCGGATCCCCACGATGGCCGCGGCGTTCGGGTTGCTCCCCACGGCATAGACCTCCCGTCCCCAGCGCGTGTAACGGGCGGCCAGGGCCATCGCCAGGGCGAAGGCCGCAGCGATCCAGATTGAGGTGGAAACCCCCAGCGGCCGGGCCAGGCCCACCCCCTTGAAGGCATCGCTGGTCGCCACCCAGCCCGCCGGGACCAGGTGAACCACCAGGCCGCGCAGGAGGGTCATCATCCCCAGCGTCACCAGGATGGCGTGGATCCGCCCGTAGGCGACGATAGCGCCGTTGATCAGTCCGATGAGCGTCCCCACCAGGATCGGAGCCAGGAAGGCCAGGGGAACCGGCCATCCCATCTGGGAGACCTGGGCAGCGACCACCGCACACAAGGCCAGGGCGGAGCCCACCGAGAGGTCGATCTGGCCGGCCAGGATGACCAGCGTCATCCCCACCGCCCCGATGAACGTCGCCGCGTAGTTGTCCAGTAGCAGGCGCAACGCGCTCAGGTCCAGCACGCGGCCGCCCGCCGCGTCCGGCCGCACCATAAAGGGCGTGGTGGCCGCCAAGATCACGATCAGCAGCGCGTTAACGATCAACAGAAACGGCTCCCGTCCTTTCCACCCCATCGGGCTCCCCCCTCAGCGCGCCTCCGGGGCCTGGACCCCGCCATTGGAGGTCAGGCCCATGGCCAGCGCCATCACCTGCTCCGGCGTGGCCTCCTCCCGCCGCAACTCGCCCATCAGACGGCCGGCCCGCATCACCAGGATGCGATCCGACATCCCCAGGATCTCCGGTAACTCCGAGGAGATCATCAGGATCGCCATCCCCTGCCCCGCCAGCTCATCCATCAGCCGGTGGATCTCCGCCTTGGTCCCCACATCGATGCCCCGGGTGGGCTCGTCCAGGATCAGAACGCGGGGCTGGGTGGCCAGCCCACGAGCCACCACCACCTTTTGCTGGTTGCCACCGGAGAGGGTGCCCACGGGCTGCTCCGGATCCGCCACGCGGATCCGCAGGCGCTCCCGATAGGCGTCCACCAGCGCGTCCTCCGCGCGGCGATCAATCCAGCCGAAACGGGCCAGCCGGCGCAGGATCGCCAGGGTCAGGTTGGCCCGCACTGAGAGCGGCGCGATGATCCCCTGCCGGTGACGGTCCTCCGGGATGTAGAAAATCCCCGCGGCCATCGCCTCCCAGGGCGCCCGGGGGACCATCCGGCGTCCATCCACCTCGATCCAGCCCTCCTCCGGGGGGAGGATGCCGAAGATGGCCTGGGCAACCTCCGAACGACCGGCCCCCACCAGACCGGCCATCCCCACGATCTCCCCTGCCCGCAACTCAAAGGAGATCCCCTCGAAGAGGCCAGGGCGACCCAGAGCCTGGACCCGCAACCGGACCTCGCCGGGGGGATGGGGCGTATGGGGGAACATCTGGGTGAGCTCCCGGCCCACCATGCGGGCGATCAAGGCCTCCGGCGTGACCGCGGAGATCGGATAGGTCCCCACCCACTGGCCATCCCGCAGCACGGTCACCCGATCGGCCAGCGCGAACACCTCCTCCAGACGGTGGGAAATATAAAGAACGCCTACCCCACGCTGGCGCAGGCGCCCGATGATCCCGAAAAGGATCTCCACCTCTTTCTGGGAGAGGGACGAAGTGGGCTCGTCCATGATCAGGACCCGCGCGTCCTGAAGGAGGGAACGGGCGATCTGGAGCAGCTGTTGCTGGGCGGCGCTGAGCTCCCCGGCCGGGCGATCCAGCGGCAACGAGATCCCCAGCTCCCGGAACACGCCCTCCGCCCGCCGGGCCATCGCCCGCCAATCCACCAGGCCCAGCGGCCCCCTGCGCGGATGAAAACCCACGAACAGGTTCTCCAGCACCGAGAGGGTGGGGAAGAGATAGGGCTCCTGATGGATCACTGCGATGCCCAGGGCCGTCGCATGGCGGGGCCCCTGAAGCCGCACCGGCCGCCCTCCGATCAGGATCTCCCCGGCGTCCGGCTCATGAACCCCCGCGGCGATCTTGATCAGCGTCGATTTCCCCGCTCCGTTCTCCCCCACCAGGGCGTGCACCTCCCCCGCGTAGAGGTCCAGGGAAACCCCGGCCAGCGCCTGAACCCCCGGGAAAGCCTTATAGATGTTCCGAAGGGCGAGGAGAGGCGCATCCATCTCCTGCTCCTTCATTCCGCTGGATAGCCCATCGTGGTCATCAGGGCGAGGTTCGGCTGCGTCACATCCATGCGTGAGAGCTGCACCACGATGGGCACATCGCTCTCCACCTTCAACGCGTAGGGGACACCCCGGGGGATCATATGGCCGCCCAGCTGCTCCGGCCGATCCAGCCGGACATGCCAGGTGCGCTCGGGCGGCACCTTCAGGGAGATCCCGCGAAGGGGATCGCGATCCTCAAAGTAAACCGTGAGGGTGACGTGAGCTTCTTGCGGGGAAGGGTTCAGCAGACAGAGAGACTCATGACTGACCAGCTCGGATGGCCCGGAGGACAGCGGGGGCAGATAGCCGTCCGGGATATACCAGATCCTCCGCCCATGGTTCTGACGAGAGCGCCGCCGCGCCATCGCTGCCCCTCCGTCACAAGGATCACGGGATCAGACCTGCCAGACCTCCACTCCCCGTCGCCGAACGGCTTCGACCAGCTCGGGCGGTGCCTGCACATCCGTGATCACCAACCGGATTCGATCCAGAGGACAGAACGTCGCGAAAGCCACCCGGCCCCACTTGGTGTGATCCACAATGGCGATCACCTCCTTGGCCGCCTCCACAATCGCCTGCTTGAGGCGGACCTCCTCCGGATTCACATCGGTCAGCCCTTCCTCCAGAGTCAAGCCTTTGGCGCCGACGAAGGCCTTGTGGATGTGCATCCGCCGCAGGAGGTCCTCGCCCCACGTTCCAACCAGGGAGAAAGCTTCCCAGCGCAACATGCCCCCGGGCATCAGCACGGTGATCCCCGGCCGCCCGGCGAACTCCATCGCCACCCGGATGCCGTTGGTGAGCACGGTGAGCTCCCGACGATCCCGAAGGAACCGCGCCAGATACATGGCCGTCGTGCTGGCATCCAGGGCGATGCTGTCCCCATCCTGAACCAGAGACGCCGCCGCCTGCCCGATGCGGATCTTCTCCTCCCGGTTCAGGCGCTCCCGCACTTCAAAGGCCAGTTCGGCCGGGTTGCGATCCGCCGGCAGGGCCCCCCCATGCGTGCGGATCAGCAACCCCTGCGCCTCCAGCCACGCCAGGTCCTTCCGAATCGTCACCTCCGAGAGCGCAAACCGGCGGCTGAGATCCGCCACCGAGACCCGCCCCTCAGCCCCCAAAATCCGCAGGATCACCTGCCGCCGCTCATACGGATACCGCATGGGGGTTTCGAATGGTTTCGAATTCTTTGGCTCTAATTGTATTCAAAATCAATCGCTTGTCAAGAGGGGCGGAGGGAGCTGGGCCTTCCGGCCTTGCCAGGCGTGGGATGGATCCGGACGCTGAATGGGTTCTGGATCTATGGGTCCGATACGGCCCCCGCCCTGAAAGAGCGGGAGAGCCCGAGGAAGAGCGGAGTTTTCCGGCCTTCAATAAGCGCCCTGGGCCTCGCGCTGGTCAGGCAACGGCTCGCAGCAGCCCGACCCCTCAGCCCCGGGGATCGGGATCCGGCGGGGACGTCTGGGGCTCCGGATCCCGGTGCAGGGGGAGTCGCAGGAGGACTTCGGTGCCGCGGGGGGTGCGGGGTCGGATGTGGAAGGCGCCGCCGTGGGCCTCGAGGATCGCCCGGACGGCGGCCAGGCCGATCCCCATCCCGCCGAAGCGGCGCGTGGTTCCCCCCTCCACCTGATAGAACGGTTGTCCCACCCGCGACAGATGTTCCGGCGGGATGCCGATCCCTTCATCCCACACCCGCAGGAGGATCTCCCCACCCTCCACCGTGAGGGCGATCCCAATCTGACCCCCCGCGGGGGAGAACTTCACCGCGTTATCCAGCACCTCCCCGAGGGCACGGGCCAGCCCCTCGGGATCCCCCACCATCCACACGGGTTCCTCAGGGATCTCCACCTGAAGCGCGTGGCGGGCCGGATCCAGGCGGGCCTGAAGGCGCCGCGCCGCCTCCCGGACCAGATCGGCCAGGTCCAGGGGCTGCCGACGCCCTTCCCCTGCCCGCGCCACCTGCATGGTCAGCAGCAGCTCCACATACCGGTGCAGCTCCTGCAGGCGCCCGCGGCTGATCTCCACAGCCTCCCGCTGGGCCGCGTTCAAGGGGCCCAGCGCCCCCTCCGTGAGCAACTCCAGATAGCCCATGGCCACCGTCAGCGGCGTGCGCAGCTCGTGGGAGACGTTCTGGATCATCTCCTCCCGCAACCGCAGCGCCTCCCCCAGGGCCCGGTTGAGGGCGGCCCGCTCCGCCGCCTCCCGACGCGCCCGCTCCAGCAGCTGGGCCCGATGGAGACCCGTGGCCAGCAGATCCGCCAGGCTCTGCAGCAGATCCCGGATCTCCGGATCCAGCGCGCGGGGCCGGCGCCAGAGCACGTTGAGCACCCCCAGGATCTCCCCCTGATGGCGCAAGGGCAGCGCGACGTGGGTGCGGAACCCTTCCCGCTCGATCAGAGCCCGGGTCTCCGGCGGATACGGATATGCCGCGCAGTCCTCCACCCAGAGGGCCTCCCCGATCGCCCCGACACGGCCGGTGATCGTCCCGGCGTCCTCCCCCCGCTCCACCCAGGGAATCGGGGAGAACCCTTGGGCGGCCATGCGCCGGAGCCCGGAGCCCGTCGCCTCCCTCCCATGGACGCTCACCGCATCAGCCCTGAGATGGACCCGGATCTCCCCCAAGACCCGGTCCAGCAGCTCGGACACCTCCTCCCCGTGGGCCAGCGCCCGGGCGGTTTGATACAGCATGTGGAGCCGCTCCGTCTGGGCGCGCAGCCGCTCCAGCAGCTGCAGCCGTTCCATCACGGCGCCGAGCTCCCGTCCCACCGCCTCCATCAGCGCGATCTCCTCGGGCCTCCACACCCGGGGCTCCGGAACGGCCAGGCTGAGGCCGCCGAGGGGCGCCTCCGCCCGCCCGATCGGCACGGTCACCGAGGCCCGGATCCCCAATCGCGCCATCACCGGCCCCAGCGGCCGCGCCGGATGACCCGACGGGAGCGCCTGCCAGTCGCTCACCGCGATGGGCTCCCGAAGGGCCAGGCCCGCCGCCCGCGCCGCCTCGGCGAGGAGCCGCCTCGCCTCCATCGGGAGCCCGTGCACCACCGCGCGGCCGGGCAGATAGATCGCCCCCATCGGGGCCTCCAGGGCCCCGCGAAGCTGCGTGAGGGCCCGCTCCATCAGCGCGTTCAGATCCGGCGCGGCCGTCGCCTCCCGGAGCACCGCGTGCAGGACCTCCAAATGGGCCGCCCGACGCTGCGCCTCCGCGAGCAGCCGCGCGCGCTCCACCGCGCCCGCCACCTGGGCCGCGACGACCTGGGCCAGCTGCTGCTCCGCCTCCGTGAAGACACGAGGGCGCCCCACGCTGTCCACCCCGATGGTCCCGATGACCCGCTCTCCCACCACCAGGGGGACGATCAACAGCGAGCGGATCCCCATGGTCCCCAGAACCGGCCCGACCGGCCCCAGGATCGGATCCCGGACGTCCGGGATGGCCAGGGGCCGGCGCTCCCGCAGGATCCACGCCATCGAAGGGTTCCCCGCGATGGGGATCTTCACGCCCAACCCGGAGGGCGTGCCCGCCGGGTTGTGTTCGGCCACCACCACCAGGTGATCCCCTTCCTCCGCCATCAGGGCGATCGCCCCCCGATCGCCCCGGAGCAGCTCCACCAGCTCCCGGACGATGCGGACCAGCAGGGGCTCCAGGGCGATCTCCTCGTTGACCATGCGGGCCAGACGGTTCAGTCCGACCATCAGCGGCCCGGCCGCTCCAGCGGCGCCCGCCTGCAGGAGCCCGGCCAGCCGGCGGGCCAGCAGGAGCAACCGTTGCTGCGCCTCCGCCGTCCGCAAGGCGGGGGACCCCTCGGCGGTGAGCACGCCCATCGGCTCCCCGTCCTCCCGGGCGCGCAGGGGGAGATTCAGGCGGACGGCCGGCATAGCCGGCGCGTCAAACGTCTCGATCGAGGGCCGGCCGGAACGATAGGACCACACGGCCCCGCAGGAGGGCTCGCCGGAGAGCGGCCACTCCAGGATCCCGGCGGCCGCCAGCGCCCCCGTCCCGATCACCAGCCGGAGACGGGCCCCCTCCGGATCCGGGAGCCACAGCCCCAGGGCGACCGCATGCCCCGGGGAGCTCAGCGCCGCTGCCGCCTCCCGGAGCACCTCCTCGGGATCCGCCGACCGCAGGAGGCGGTCCACCCACTCCAGCAGGGGATCCCGGATCGTCGGAGGGATCTCCATCGGCTGAAACCCCCAGCTCGCCGGAGAAGACTCCTGTATCACCATTCCCCCTCCCTAAGGTTTCCAGGATCGCCCCTTCGGCGCCCCCCTCCACCAGGATCCCCGACGTCGGGGGGCGGCACACCGCTCCCTCTGAGATACCGCCAGGGGATTCAGGAAGAGGCCTCCTACATTCCCGAAGGGGCTCGGAAAGCGCGGGGAAGCCCACCGGGATCGCCCGGGCAAGCGGGGACCGCCACACCTGACGAGGACGTCGGAGGGCACGAAGGGAGGGCGATTTACCCCCCCCCCCCCCCGGGGGGGGGTAAGTTTAAATCCGATCCGGCGGACGAGGCCTTCGCTCCAGGCAATCCGAAGCGAGGGGATCCGAAGGGCCTGCCCCTCCATTCTCAGGGGATGGATCCGGCTACGCAGCGCCACGCCTTCCATCGGGGTCCCTTCCTCACATCCCTTCCGAAACCATTAATGTTATATTAATTCTTACCGGTCGCGTGGTCAAGTTTTCAGCGATCGCCCCGTCTCCCGAATGGGAAAGCCCGGGGCGAGGCGATTCGCCGGGCGCGCCGGGTTGACGGAGCGGCCTCTTCCGGGTAGAATGAAAGCAGGCTGATCGGAATTTCCGCACGGGTCCCATGGGGTTGCGGAAGATCGTTCGGAAGGCGGACCGGAGGATCGCATACGGGGCCACCTCGCCCGGGGTGGCCCCGTATTATTTTCCGGGCCCCACGATCCCGGAGACCCCGTCCCATCCCCTATCTCCCAAAAGGAGCGATCGCCATGGCGATGGAACAGATCAAGCAGGAGACCCTGAACCCCTTCGAGATCGTCCAGAAGCAGCTGGATGAGGTCGCCCAGGTGATCGGCCTGGAGCCCCACGTCCACGAGATGCTCCGCTGGCCCAAGCTGGAGATCCAGGTGACCTTCCCCGTCCGGATGGATGACGGCTCGATCCGCATCTTCCGGGGCTTCCGCGTGCAGTATAACGACGCCCGCGGCCCGGCCAAGGGCGGCATCCGCTATCACCCCCAGGAGACCCTCGACACCGTCCGGGCCCTGGCGGCGTGGATGACCTGGAAGACGGCGGTGATGGACCTGCCTCTGGGCGGCGGCAAAGGCGGCGTGGTGTGCGATCCCAAGCATCTCTCCCAGGGGGAGCTGGAGCGCATCAGCCGCGCCTACATCCGGGCCATCGCCCCCTTCATCGGGCCGGAGCGGGATGTGCCCGCGCCGGATGTCTACACCAACCCTCAGATCATGGCCTGGATGATGGATGAATACAGCACCCTCGTCGGCCACAACGCGCCCGGCGTGATCACCGGCAAGCCCCTGCCCCTGGGCGGGAGCAAGGGCCGGGAGGACGCCACCGCCCGCGGCGGCATCTACGCCACCCGGGAGGCGGCGAAGGTCCTGGGCCTGGACCTGAACGGGGCCACCGCCGCCATCCAGGGCTACGGCAACGCCGGCCAGCACGCCCACCGCCTGGGGACCGAGCTCCTGGGCCTGAAGGTGGTGGCCGTCAGCGACTCCCAGGGCGGGGTCTACAACCCGAAGGGGCTGGACTTCGCCGCCCTGTCGGCCTGGAAGCGGGAGCATGGGACCGTGGTGGGCTTCCCCGGGGCGGAGGCCATCACCAACGAGGAGCTGCTGGAGCTGCCGGTGACGGTGCTCTTCCCGGCGGCCCTGGAGAACCAGATCACCGCCGAGAACGCGCCCCGCATCCGGGCCCGCATCGTGGCCGAGCTGGCCAACGGGCCGACCACCCCGGAGGCCGACCACATCCTCCACGACAAGGGGGTCTACGTCATCCCGGACTTCCTCTGCAACGCCGGCGGGGTGACGGTCTCCTACTTCGAGATGGTCCAGAACGCCTACGGGTATTACTGGAGCGAGGCGGAGGTGCACCAGCGCCTGGACGAGAAGATGACCGCGGCCTTCCACGCCGTGCACGAGACGGCCCGGCGCTACCGGGTGCACAACCGGCTGGGCGCCTACATCGTGGCCATCGAGCGGGTGGTGGAGGCCATGCGGTTGCGGGGCTGGGTGTAAACTTCCATCCCGGACCCGACGGTTCCCGGAGGGCCAGCATCGGCTGGCCCTCCGGGATTTATGAGCATCCGTGCGCAAGGAGGGGTTATGGGAGGCGATCGCATGGAAGCGCCGATCTACAGCCCATCCCATTCTTACGCTTCCCCGGAGGCCATCCGAAAGGGGCTGCAGGCCTGGCAGGCCGCCCTGGCCCAGTTCGACAAGGCCGCCCACATCCTGGAAGCCTCCGGCCACCCCCTCAAGCGGGGGCTGATCGAGTTCCTGCGCCGCCCCAAACGGGAGCTGATCGTCAACTTCCCCGTCCAGATGGACGATGGCTCCATTCGCATGTTCACCGGCTACCGGGTGCACCACAACGCCGTCCGCGGCCCCACCAAGGGCGGCATCCGCTACCACCCAGATGCCACCCTGGAGGAGGTGCGGGCCCTGGCCATGTGGATGACCTGGAAGTGCGCCCTGGTGAACATCCCCTACGGGGGCGCCAAAGGCGGCGTGGCCGTGGACCCCAGCTCCCTTTCCCCGCGGGAGCTGGAGCGCCTCACCCGCCGCTACGCCACCGAGATCAGCCTGCTGATGCACCCCGGCGGGGACGTCCCCGCGCCGGACGTGGGGACCAACCCCCAGGTCATGGCCTGGATCATGGACACCTACTCCATGCACACCGGCTTCACCCAGCCCGCCGTGGTCACCGGGAAACCCCTGGAGATCGGGGGGACGGTGGGGCGGGTGGAGGCCACCGGCCGCGGGGTGATGATGGTGGTGGCCGAGGCCCTGAGGGTGAACCGCATCCCCATCGAGCAGGCGACGATCGCCATCCAGGGCTTCGGGAACGTGGGCTCCCACGCCGCCCTCACCGCCCACCAGATGGGAGCGAAGGTGGTGGCCGTCAGCGACGTCCACGGCGGCGTCTACCACCCGAAGGGGCTGGACATCCCCCGGCTGATGGAGCACGTCCGCCGGAACCGGACCGTGGTGGGGTTCCCCGAAGGGGAGCCTATCTCCAACGCGGAGCTGCTCACGCTGAAGGTGGATGTGCTCATCCCCGCCGCCCTGGAGAACCAGATCACCGCGGAGAACGCCCCCTCCGTCCAGGCCCGCATCCTGGCCGAGGGCGCCAACGGCCCCACCACCCCGGAGGCCGACGAGATCCTGATCGAGAAGGGAGTTTTCATCATCCCGGACATCCTGTGCAACGCCGGCGGGGTGATCGCTTCCTACTTCGAGTGGGTGCAGGACCTGCAGTCGTTCTTCTGGACGGAGGAGGAGATCAACAGCCGGATGGAGCGGATCCTGAAGCGGGCCTTCTACGAGGTGCTGGCCAAGGAGGAGGAGCTGCGCCCCTACGGCCTCCAGCGCGGCGACTATCGCACGGCGGCCCAGGCCCTGGCCATCTGGCGCGTCGCCCAGGCCACCCTCATCCGGGGGATCTACCCCTGAGGCCAACCCCACCGACACCCGCCCGGAGGACGGAACGGTCCCTAACCCCGCCCTCCGGGCGGGCACCGAAACCGCCCCACCCCTTCCCCCCGCCCGGAACCCCGAGATCGATGGTTGGATCCGTCCGCCTCAAAAGTAAAAATTCCATAACTTAGGTTATATAATCCATAACCGTATCCTTCGAGCGGCATCAAACGGTATTTCAGGCAGAAAACGCCTCAGCAATTGAGAGGAGGTGACCCATGCGAAGCGGATGGTTGCGGCTGACCGTCGTGATCGGCGTGGCGGCCCTGGCCCTGGTGGCCTTCGGCACCGCGATGGCGGCGGCCGGAAGCTCCTCTGGCCTCGCCGCCGTGGTCTCCGGATGGACAGGAGGTCGGGAGATCGCCCCGCCCCGCGCGGACCCCCAGCAGGGCCAGGCCGGCACCTCGATTGAGGCCGACAAAACCGCAGAGGGCTTCTGGACCCAGATCATCACCTATGACTGGTCCCTCACCAAGTCGGTGTCTCCGGATTCCCTGACTCTCGCCCGCGGGGAGAGCGGCGAGGTGACGTATACCATCGCGGCAACCCGGCAGAAGGTCGGGGAGCACGAATCCGCCGGCGTGCGCGGCACCATCTGCGTCACCAACACGGGGGAGGTGGCCACTGAAGGCCTGGCGATCACCGACGTCGTGGAATACAAGAAGCCTCCTGCGGTGACGGACTTCACCCCCTTCCTCACGGTGACGGTGGACGTCAGCGAAAAGCCGGTGCTCGGGCCCGGCGAGTCCCACTGTTATGCCTACGAGATCCCCTTCACCCCGATCCCGGGCGCCCTGTATCGCAACCACGCCATCGTCACCATCACCAATCACTCCGGCTGGCTCGGCCAGCCCTTCGGGCCGGAGCCCAAGGCGGGCTTCTCCCTGCCGGATTCGCCCACGGTGGTCGAGGTGGACGAATCCGCCTCGGTGAGCGATGAGGAGCACTGCCCCGCCGGCTTCACCTGCGCGCCCAGCGAGACCGGGCCGTGGACCTTCCACGACTCCGGCTCCGTCTCCTTCCACAAGACCATCACCAACGAGAGCGTCTGCGACGCCACGACGGAGCTCCACAACGTCGCCACCCTGACCGAAGGGGACACCCATGAAACCCGCACGGCGGAGGCGGTGGTGCACCTGACGGCCCCACCGTGCCCGGTCGGCTGCGTCCTCACCCAGGGCTTCTGGAAGACCCACCCGAACGCCTGGCCGGAGGGCCACTCCCCGAATGATCCCTTCTTCTCCAGCGGGAAGACCTGGCTGGAGGTCCTCTGGACGGCGCCTCGCGGGGACGCGTATTACATCCTGGCCCACCAATACATCGCCGCGGTGTTGAACGTGGCGAACGGGGCGACGCCGCCGGCGGAGGTGTCCACCGTGATCGATGCCGCCACGGCCTGGTTCGGTAGCCACGGCCCCGGCGTCCCGGCCTCGTCGCCGGAGGGCCAGACCCTGATCCATTGGGCGGAGGTCCTGGCGGCCTTCAACGAGGGGATGATGGGCGTCCCGCATTGTGAGAACGTGGAGGCCGGGCCGGCGACGCCGCCGAAGAAGGGCCTCGGACGGCCCGAGACCCCGCCCGGGCTGGAGAAGCGGCCGGAGATGCCGCCCGGGCTGGAGAACCGGCCCGAGAACAAGCCCAACCAGGAGCAGCGGCCGGAGACCCCGCCCGGGCAGGAGAAGCGGCCGGAGACGCCGCCCGGCCAGGAGAAGGGGAAGGGCAAGTGAGCCTCGCGAAACGCCGGCGGGGGCGCTGACCGGGCGCCCCCGCCGGTGAGGTTACCCGAACAGCCACGCGGGCAGCTCGGCCACGGAGCCCAGCACGGCGTCCGGGCGGATCGATCCCTCCAGGTCCGCCGGGCGGAACTTGCCGGTCTGCACCAGGAGGCCCCGCATCCCAACCCCCTGGGCCCCGCCGACGTCGATCTCAATGTCGTCCCCCACCATCGCCGCCCGCTCCGGCGGCACCCCCAGATCCTCCAGGATCATCCGGAAGAAAGCGGGGTCCGGCTTCCCCAGGATGAGGGCCTTCCGCCCGGTGGCCTCCTCCAGGGCCGCGAGGAAAGGCCCCACGTCCAGCCGGAGCCCATCGGCCGCCCGCCAGTAGCGGGTCCGTCCCAGGCCGATGAGGCCGGCGCCCCCCTCCAGGATCAGCCGGAAGGCCCGGTTCAGGCGCTCGAAGGTCCAGTCCTCCCCCAGATCCCCCACCACCACGTAATCCGGCCGCTGGTCGTCCTCCGGGACGCCCGCGAAGTCCTCCCGCGCGCTCTCCGGCACCAGCAGGAAGGCCCGGGCGCCCCGGGCTCGCAGGAAACGGCCTGCCGCCCAGGGCGGGCTGTAGATCTCCTCCGGGGCGGCCGGGAAGCCCATGCGGTTCAGCCGCTCCGCCAGGGCGCGGCGGCTGCGGGTGGTGGTGTTGGTGACGAAACGGACGACCACCCCGCGCGCCCGGAGGGCCCGCACCGCCTCGGCGGCGCCCGGGATCGGTCCCTCCGCGGTGTAGAGGGTGCCGTCGAGATCGAGAAGGACCGCCGCGATCTCCGGGGCCCGCGGCGCGGCGCTCATCCGTCGGCCTCCTCCGGGGCCAGGGCGGCGTGGGCCTCCAGGACGGCGGCCCGGAACCCGGCGAAGCGTCCTTCGAGGATAGCCTGCCGCATGTCCTCCATGAACCGGAACATCGTGTAGAGGTTGTGCAGGGTGGTGAGATACATCGCCAGGGGCTCCCCGACGTTGAACAGGTGGCGCAGGTAGGCCCGGGAGAAGCGCCCGCAGGTGGGGCAGCCGCACGCCTCATCGATGGGCCGGGGGTCCTCCGCGTAGAGGGCGTTGCGCAGGTTCAGGCGCCCCGTTCGCGTGATCGCCGTCCCGTGGCGGGCCACCCGGGTGGGCATCACGCAATCGAAGAGGTCCACCCCCCGCGCCACCGCCTCCACGAAATCCAGAAGGGTCCCCACGCCCATCAGGTAACGGGGCTTCTCCTCCGGCAGCAGGGCGTCCATGAGCTCCAGGACCCGGTAGGTGAGGGCTTTGGGCTCGCCCACCGAGAGCCCGCCGATGGCGTAGCCCGGGAAATCCAGGCCGATCAGGAAGCGGGTGCTCCGGGCCCGCAGGTCCTCGAAGACCCCGCCCTGCACGATGCCGAAGAGGGCCTGATCCGGGCGGGTGTGGGCCGCCCGGCACCGCTCCGCCCACCGGTGGGTCCGCTCCAGAGCCCGCACGTTGTAATCGTAATCCATGGGAGGCGGGCACTCGTCCAGGCACATGATCAGATCCGCCCCCAGGTTCTCCTGGATGCGGATCGCCTTCTCCGGGGTGAAGCGGTGGAGGGAGCCGTCCAGGTGGGAGCGGAAGGTCACCCCGTCGTCGTCCACCTCCCGCAGCCCCTGGAGGCTGAAGATCTGGAAGCCGCCGCTGTCGGTGAGGATGGGGCCGTTCCAGCCCATGAAGCGGTGCAGGCCCCCCAGGCGGGCGATCCGCTCGTCCCCGGGCCGCAGGTAGAGGTGATAGGTGTTGGCCAGGATGAGCTTCGCCCCCAGGGCCTCCAGGTCCCACGCCGGCACCGTCTTGACCGCCCCCTGGGTGCCCACCGGGGCGAAGCACGGCGTTGGGATCCGGCCGTGAGGGGTGTCCAGGAAACCCGCCCGCGCCCGGCCGTCCCGGGCGAGGAGGGTGAACCGGATGGGCTCCACGCGCATCGCCTCGTCCCCCGAGCTCCGTCAGGTTTCCGGCTGGGTCGATCTCAGGCGCCCGGATCCTCCACCTTCGGCCCCAGGTAGGCCATGGCCTCTTCCTGATCGCCGTCCATCACCAGGTGGAGATACCGGCCGCTGGCCACGGCGGGGATGTCGATGACCTTCACCACCCCCGCATGGGAGGCCTCCTCCGGCAGCAGCGCGGCGAGGATGTTGGGCGCCCGGAGGAAGAAATCGGCCCGGAAGACCGCCCGCTCGTCGTCCGGGATCAGGGCGAGGGGATAGATCTGCGCCTCGATGAGATCGCGGAAGAAATGCGTGCCGTAGGAGGGCTCGGGCGCCCCCTGAGCGCCCCGCAGCCCGATCTCCACCAGGGCCCGGGCGTTGTAGATGTCCGCGTAGCCCACCTTCACCCCCAGATACGGGTTCACGCTCCCCCAGCGCCCGGGGCCGATGAGGATGAACCGCTCCCCCGCCAGCCGACGGTTCAGCCGCCCGATCACCCGGGCGATCTCCAGACGCGCGCTCAGCTCCGGGATGCGGGTGTAGGCCATCGGGTCCACGTAGACGACGTAGCGGATGTTATACACCGCCCCGTGGGGCACCATCTGATACGAAGTGAACAGGACATCCTCCGCCGGGATGTCCCGGGGGATGCGGGGGCGGGCCGCCTGCTCCCGGTCGGTCTGCGGGCGGCACTGGAGCAGCCGCAGCATCGGCCGGGGCGGCCGGCCCTCCCCCAGAAGGACCGCGAACTCCACGTCCACCGGGCGGCCGTAGTAGCGCTCCAGCTTGCGCAGCACCGCCCGCATCAGCGGCGCGAAGTCCGTCTCCTGGAGCAGGCGATCGAAGGTGAGCACCAGGGCGCGGGGGTCCACGTTGCGGCCGATGAGGGGCTGGAGGTAGTCCCCCTTGTGGACCACGGCCAGGTAAGCCAGGCCGGGGTAATCCCCTGCCAGCACCTCGTGGACCGGCAGGGTGCGGAAGGTGTTCTCCTCCAGGTCGATGACGTCGATGAAGTGCTGGGCGTAGCGGGCGATGGCCTGGGGGTCCTTCTCCGGGCGCAGGCCCGGGTGGCTGAGGGCGACCATGCGGGGGTAATCGTGGGCCACCCGCTCCACCGCCCGGGTGCCCAGGCCCACCACCATCCGCACGAAGCCATCCTCTCGCCGGATGCGCGGGCTCCAGCGGAAGGGGTTGCGGGAGTAGGCGACCCCCGCGACGGGCGGGAAGAAGTAGCGCCCGTAGCGCGTCCCCTCCACCTTCTGGAGCAGGATGGCCATCCGCTCGTCGTAATCCAGCAGCCCCACGTGCCGCCGGTAGATCAGGGGGTCCGGGTGGAAGACGCTGGCGTAAACCCGTTTGATGGCCGTCAGCAGCGCCTCCAGGTTCTCCTCCAGAGAGCCCTGGTTGGGGCAGAAGTGGCTCTCGTATTTGCCGGCGAAGGAAGCGCCGAAGTTGTCCTCCAGGAGGCTGGAGGACCGCACGATCAGAGGGTGCGGCCCGATCTCCCGGAGCAGGTCCCGCAGCCGCTGGACGAACCAGCCCGGGAAGCGGCCCTCCAGGAAGGCGTGCTGCACCTCGGGGAACTCCGCCCGGATCTCCTCCTCGGTTTTGTATTTCTGGTTGAGGTAGGGGAGCAGCCCGTTGCGCTCCATGAACTCGTAGAAGACGTCCGCGCCGATGAACCAGGAGTCCGGGATGCCCACCCGCTCGGCCAGGGGGAAGGGATCCTCCGGGTCAGGAGTCTGGAGCACCCGCCAGGCCAGCATCATCCCCGCCGCCTTGCCCCCGATCTTCCCCTGCCCGATGCGCCGCTCGTAGATGGCCCGCAGGTCCGCCGACGTGAAGTGCTCCCGGGCGATCCCCACGAAGGCCAGCTGATCGCTGATGATGCTCTTGATGAGCACCACGCGGATTTCCTTCAGATGGGGGAGCACGGCCTTGCGCTGCTCCGGGGGCGCGGCCTCGTAGGCCTCGGCCTGGGCGAAGAGGGCCTCCACCGGGGCCAGCTCCGGGTTGAAGGTCAGCACCGGGCGGTGCCCCGGCGCCCGCTCCTCCAGCACCGAGCGGACGATCTCCACGAACAGGCTGTGGGGGAGGTTGTAGGCGAAATAGAACTCCGTCAGCTGGTCCCGGATCTGGGCCAGCCGCTCCTCCCATTCCTCCGCCGACTCCTGGCCGAAGGGATCGGTGAGCCCCTCCAGGCGCTGGGAGACCAGGGCCTTCTCCCGGACCTCGGCCTCGAAGGCCTCGGGGGTGATGATGCCGCGGGCGAAGAGCTCCTGGCGCATCCGCTCCCGGATCCGGCGGGCCAGGATCGGGTAACGGAGGATCTCGAGATGCAGGGCCAGGGCCGGCGGCAGATGCCAGGGATACCCGCGCTCCCCATCCATGGCGGCGTCCCCAACCGACGGGTTTTCGAGATCTGAGCATACCGCGGGGGCGACGAACGGTCAAAGATGTAAGATGTAAGCCGAAATTCATTTCGGCCTGCCAGCAGCCTACCGGGGCCTCACCGGTCGCGGCGGGCTGTCCACAAATAGAGACACGAGCACACGAATGCGTCCGACCAAGGGCGAATTCCTTCGGCGTGCTCCGCGTCCCGCGTCGGCCTTTTCACGCCGATTGAAATCGGCCTTCAACGGCGCTCCGCGCCAGGCGTCGGCCTCCGCCGACGCAGGAAACGCTTTTCGGTCGGCACAGGCCGACCGTCGGCCGAA